>MDTC01270721.1_pt1 | contig 14565 bp, 14 predicted proteins | sample 811181 | NCBI WGS metagenome assembly MDTC01 (sample SAMN05326644, study PRJNA326480) | marine metagenome | isolation source: seawater | place: Pacific Ocean: North | collected 2011 | reverse complement strand
GTAATGCGTGACGAAATCAAACTTGAAGAGACTTATGCAAAGTCTACTATAATTAAGAAAAACGATAGTAAGTATGGGCTCATAACGCTACCTAAATTTTACGTTGATTTTGATGACTATAAAACTAGAAATTGTGCCACTGATGTTAAAAATGAGATAGCTAAATTGAAAGAAAATGGTATTGAAGGACTGGTTTTAGATTTAAGAAATAATGGAGGAGGTTCATTACAAACTGTAGTTGATATGACTGGACTATTTATTGAAAAAGGGCCTGTTGTTCAAGTGAAATCTTTCGGAGATCGTAAGCAGGTAATTTTCGATAAGGATCCCTCAATATCTTGGGACGGCCCGATGGTAATTTTATTAAACCAAATGTCGGCATCTGCCTCCGAAATTTTAGCAGCCGCTCTACAAGACTACAAGAGAGCTGTAATAGTAGGTAGTTCAAAAAGTTTTGGTAAGGGAACCGTTCAAAATGTTATTGATCTTAATAGATTCATGTCTAACAGTAGTTTTGACTTAGGGGCATTAAAAATTACTACAGATAAATTTTATAGAATAAATGGTGGTTCAGTTCAGGTTGAGGGTGTTAAAAGCGATATTAAAATCCCAAACAGACTTTCTTTTATTCCAATTGGTGAGGATGATGAAAAAAACCCTTTAGCTTGGGATCAGATTGGTTCTGCTAATTTTCAACAATGGAAAGGATATGATAATTTAAATGAAGTAATTAAATATGGAAATGATAGAATTAAAGCTAGTAAGTTTATTTCACTTGTTGAAGAAAATGCTAAGTGGATTGCTACAAAGCAGAAAACAAAGTCAAGATCATTAAATTATTCCGAATTTAAAAGAAATGAAAAAATGGATAAAGATTATTTGTCTAAGTTTGATGTAATTAAAAATTATAAAAATAATCTTGAATTTGAATTCATCCAAGAAAATCAAAATTCACAACAAAAATTTAAGGAAATGTCTGAAAGAAGAAATTTATGGATGAAAGCATTGCAGTCTGACTTTCAACTTAATGAAGGCTTAAATATCTTAGAAAATTTAAAATCGATAACATTTCAAAAACCAGTAATTGCAAATAAAATTTAATGCCTTTTAATTTAGGGAAAATAAAAAAAAATATCGGTGTTTTTTTTTCAATTGGCTTTATCTCGTTTTGTGTTCTTATTTCAATTTTCTCATACTTTATAATACCTGATGATTCTCAATATTCCAATCAAATGCATTTGGAAATTAATTCAAAGCCACCAGGTTTTAAAACCTGTATCATTGAAATCCCTGTAGAAAACAATAAGAACCAATTATCAAATTTTTTTTTGGGAAATAGATTCCCAAATAAAGAAATAGTGGTTAAAGAATATGATTTGAAAAAAAATGGAATTCAAATTTTGGATTATAAAAATGAAGTAAAACTTTTAGATTATAATTTATTTCCTAAAAGTATGAGCATTTCAGAGATAGAAGAAAAATTTATTTCGATTAGAACATATTTGTTTGGGACTGATAGATTTGGAAGAGACTATTTTGGAAGAGTAATTTTAGGAACAAGAGTTTCACTATCGATTGGTTTTTTAGCAGTCTTTATTTCTCTAATTATAGGTTTAATTTTTGGAATGATTGGTGGTTACTTTGGGGGAACCATTGATAAAATAATTATGTCAATAATAAATATTTTTTGGTCTATACCAACGCTCCTTTTAGTTATTGCAATCTCTGTGGCATTGGGAAAAGGTTTTTGGCAAGTTTACATTGCGGTTGGTTTAACCATGTGGGTAGAAGTAGCAAGAATTGTTAGAGGTCAAGTAATATCTGAAAAAAATAAAGATTATATCACGGCAACAAAAGTATTGGGATATTCAATGTTTAGAATATTTTATCACCATTTAATTCCAAATATAATAGGACCAATATTAATAATATGTGCTGCTAATTTTGCATCAGCAATTTTGATTGAAAGTGGATTGAGTTTTTTAGGAATTGGCACACAACCACCTATACCAAGTTGGGGATCAATGATTAAAGATAATTTTCAATTCATTATGTTGGGAAAAGCTTACTTAGCAATAATTCCAGGGATATCAATTATGCTTTTGGTCACTTCATTTATGTTCTTGGGAAATAATCTTAAAGAATTAAACAGTAAATAATTAATTACCATTTGCTAGTTCTTTCTGAATCTAATTTAATGTAGATAGAAAATAGTAAACAGAAAGCGACTAAACTGGATCCACCATAGCTAAGAAAGGGTAAAGGAATTCCAATTGTTGGTACTAGGCCAATAACCATACCTATATTAATAAAAAAGTGACTAAAAATAAGTGTAACAGTTGAGTATGAATAAATTTTGCTAAAAATATTTCTTTGCAAATCAGCTCTTTGAGAAATTCTTAACATTAAAAACGAATATAAAAAAATGATAAAAGAAGATCCTAAAAACCCCCATTCTTCACCAACAGTAGAAAAAATATAATCGGTGTGTTGTTCGGGAACAAATTTACCTCTAGTTTGTATACCTTTTAAAAAACCTTCTCCAAAAAACCCGCCTGATGACAATGCAATTCTCGATTGATTATAGTTATAAGCACTTCCTTTAAGATCTTTCTCAATTCCCATAACAACATTAAATCTGTCCCTGTGCCTTTGTTCGAAAATATTATTAAAAATAAAATCTACAGAGAATATAAAAATAGAAAATAGAGTTGAGTAGAGTAATATTTTTTTAATTACATTTTTACTTTTTTTATTAAAAAAAACAAGTAAAAAAGTTATTAATAGTGTTACAATAAAAACATAATTAGGACCTAATAATATTGTTGAAAAAAATAGTATGATAAATCCAATAAACAAATTCATATATATTGATGGAAGACCAACCTTATAAAAAACCAAACCAAAACTTAAAAATATGAGAACAGTTCCAAGGTCTGGCTGCAGAACAATAAGCACAACAGGTATCAAAACAATTAAAAACGAATAAAATTGTGTTTTAATTGTTTTAAGATTCGAATTAATATCACTTAAATATTTAGCTAGCGCTAAAGCTGTTATTGGTTTTGCAAATTCGCTAGGTTGCAAACTTAAACCTCCAAATTGATACCATGCTAATGCACCTTTAATTTCATTTCCAAAAATAAATAGTCCAACTAAAGATAAAATTGAAAATAAATATAAAATACTGGAGTATTTAACAAAAAAATTAATGGGAAGAAGCTGAACTAGCAAAAAAATAAAAATTGAAATTAAAACAAAAAATAATTGTTTTGTAAAGGGATTTATTGTGATTAAAGAATCCAATAAATATGCTTGAGAGGAAGAGTAAATATTTCCTAAGCCCAAGCTTATTAATAAACTTAATACAGATATGCTAATCCAATCAATTTTTATTAAATTAAACTTATTCATTGATTGTAAAATTATCATTTGAATAAGGTTTCAAATATTCGTTCATAAGATTGCCATTTAAAATATAATTTTCAAGATATTTTCTGTTGACCTTCTTTTTTAAATATTTTTCCATAATTAGACTTGCTATAGGAGCAGCCCATCTTGTTCCCCAATAACCATTTTCAATAAAAACTGCAACAGCTATTTTTGGGTCATCCATAGGTGCAAAACCTATAAAAATAGAATGATCAGTTAATTGTTTTCTTGTATCATTTATTTTTATAAAATTTTCTGCAGTTCCTGTTTTACCAACAATTTTAATTCCATTAATTTTTGAATTTTGAGCAGTTCCTTTTTCAATAACATCATACATTCCTTTAACAATTTTCTCATAGTGGATAGAGTCAACTGAAGTGAATTTTTTTTCTCTGTATTTAGAATTAATACTATCATTAGTTACCTTTTTAACAAAATGTGGTGTAATAAACCATCCTCTGTTTGCAATTGTAGCTGCAATGTTACCAAGTTGAATGGGTGTAGTTAAAATTTCACCTTGTCCTATACCGTTTGAAATGGTTGTTGCCGCTCTCCAACGATTATTTGGATACCATTTATCATAATAATTTGAGTCTGGTATCAATCCGGGTTGACCTAATGGGTGGTCATATCCAAGATAGTCCCCCAGACCAAAGCTACTAACATGTTTTTTCCAATTATCGATTCCTTTTTTTGAACTATTATATTTTTCTAATGTTTGCTTGTATATTGTTGCAAAATAGGTATTGCATGAATTATAGATTGCAGTATTTAGATCATTATAAGTTCCTAATTTACAGTGACATTTCATGAATCTGTTTTTGGAGTAAAAATGACCGTAATTACATAATATTTTGTTGTTGGGTGTTATAATTTTTTCTTGAAGAGCAATAAGCCCATTAATAAGTTTAAATGTTGATCCTGGCGGATACATACCCTGAAGCCCCCTGTCAAACAATGGTTTTCCAATAGTATCGTTTTTAAGTATCGAATAGTTTTTCGACCTATCTCTTCCAATTAATAGATTTGGATCAAAATTTGGAGCATTTATTAAAGATAATATTTCTCCTGACTCAGGTTCTATAGCAATTATACTACCAAATTTATTTATCATTAAAGAATCTCCATAAATCTGAAGATCGAAATCTATTGTTAGATTTATATTTTTAGCTGGCCGTGAAAGTGTATCATAAATTCCATTTTTGTATGGCCCTGTTATTCTATTAAATTTATCTTTTTCAAAATAACTTACTCCTTTGAATCCTCTCAACTTTTCTTCATATGCTTTTTCAATTCCCTGTCTTCCGATTAATTCACCAGACTCGTAGTAGCTGTCATCTCTAACTTCGTAATCATTAACTTCGCTTATGTATCCAAGAATATTGGATGCAGAACTCAATAAGTAGTTTCTGTTAGATTTTTTTCTTACAGTAAATCCTTTATATTTCCATAACTTTTCTTGAATTACAGCAAAATCATTTTTTGATATTTGAGAAATAAAAACAGAGGGCTTAATTTTTGAATAATCTTTTGCTTTTTTTATTTTTTCTAAAAAACTTTTTTTATTTATTTTTAAAATATTACAAAATTCTAAAGTATCTAATTCTTGAAGCTCAGAGGGAATAATCATTAAATCATAGAAAAGCTCATTGTCAACAATCAACTTATTATTCCTGTCAAAAATATATCCTCTTTCAGGAAAATTATATATTTTTTCAACTGAATTTTTATTTGAAAGTTTTACATCGTTAATGTCAATTATCTGAACCCAAAATAAACGAATTAGAAATATTAAAGACGACATAATGATCAAAAAAGGTAATAGTTTATTTTTCATTTTCTACCATAATTAAAATTGATGTATAACAAAAAATAATTGAAAGTACAGACGTTAATAGCGTCTTATAAATCACTAAATAAAAGAATTTAAAGCTAAAGGCTTCTAAAGCAAAAAACATAAAGTGATATGTTATAATAACTGATGATATATATAAAAACTTTTGAAAAAAAGAGCTTTCACTAACATAATTTTTGATCAATTTAAGCCCGATTGGATCAAAAAATGCACCAAAAATAAAACTCATGATATAAGATCTTAGATATGCTACCGTCAAACAAGCAGCAGCATTTAAACCTAATGAATCAGTAAATAAATCAAGAACGAATCCAAAAATAAAACTAATTATTAAAAATGTTGTTTTATCAATTTTAATTGGAAATGTTAAGATAAAAACAAGACATATGTATGGGTCATAAGTTCCGAATAAATTAAAATTATTGAATATAAATACCTGAATCACAAGAAAAAAAATAAATCTTCTTAAAATCAAAAAACTGATGTTTGACATTATTTGTTAATATTTTTAAATTCTTTTTTGTTCAAACTTTCTATAACGTAAACGTTGTTTAAATTGTCCATATCTGAATGTAATTTCACTTCAATATTCAAATAATTTTCTCTGAATTTAATATTGGCAATTTTGACTTGATTATCTATATTGAATTTCATAATTGTATCATCGAATTTATCTTGTTTAATTATTTCAGAAACAACTCCGATATTAATTCCCTCAGGAAAAATTAAGGACATGCCGCCTGTAATTATTGAGTCACCAATTCTAATATCTGCATTTTCTGAGATATCATTAAGTAATAAATGTTTTATATCGAACCCATCCCATTGCAATGTTCCAAAATGACCTGTTCTTTTAGTTTTTGCATTTATTTTAATATCAATATTTAAAATGGACATTACAGAAGAATAATTTTTTGATGTTTTATTTATAATTCCAATAATTCCTTTAGAATTTATTACACCCATATCATTTTCTAATCCATTTTTTAGCCCTTTGTTAATTATTAACTGATTTTTTAATGACGATAAATTATTTGAAACAACTCTTGCAGTTTGGTATTGAAAAATTGGATTAACAACAGAGTCTAAATCATAAACTTTTGCGGTTTTTTCCAATTGATTTTTTAAGTAAGAATTTTCTTCGATTAGACGTTTATTTGTCTTTTCCAAATCTAAATAATTCATAAAATATTTTATATTTTCATTAGTGTAGTTGGCAATATCACTTGAAAAAAGAATGAATTTTGATTTATGAAGACTATTAGTATTGAAAATAAACCCAATTGAGATAGAAAAAAGTACAAAAAAAACTAAAAGATCTTTTTTTCTTATTATAAAATCAATGATTTTTTGCATAATAGAAGACAGCTATTTCACCAAAACACTTTTGTATCTTTCTATGTTTTTTAGGGTTATACCTGTCCCCCTAACAACAGCCCTGAGAGGGTCTTCCGCAATGAAAACAGGAAGATCTGTTTTTTTTGAAAGTCTTTTATCCAGTCCTCTTAACATTGAGCCCCCGCCAGCTAAGTAGATGCCAGTATTATAAATATCCGCGGCTAGCTCAGGGGGAGTTTGAGATAATGTTTCCATTACGGAGTCTTCAATTCTAATTATGGATTTATCTAATGCTTTAGCAATTTCTCTAAAGGATATGAGTGCTTCTTTTGGCTTACCGGTTAAAAGGTCTCTACCTTGTACAGAAATATCTTCAGGGGGACTTTCTAATTCCTCTGAAGCTGAACCGATTGTTATTTTAATTTTTTCAGCTGTCCTTTCGCCAATGAATAAGTTATGCTGGGTTCTCATGTAATAAATAATGTCACCTGTGAAAACATCACCTGCAACTTTTACAGATTTATCACAAACTATTCCAGAAAGAGCAATAACAGCAATTTCAGTTGTGCCTCCTCCAATATCTACAATCATATTTCCTTTGGGTTGCATTATATCAACCCCAATTCCAATTGCAGCAGCCATTGGTTCGTGAATTAAGTAAACTTCCTTACCATTTACTCTCTCAGCAGATTCTCTTACAGCTCTCATTTCAACTTCAGTTATTCCAGAGGGAATGCAAATAACCATTTTTAATGCGGGTGTGAAAAATTTTTTATTTAAGGCGGGAATGCTTTTAATTAAAAGACTAATCATTTGTTCTGAGGCATTAAAATCAGCGATAACACCATCTTTTAAAGGTCGAACAGTTTTAATATTTTCATGTGTTTTTCCTTGCATTAAGCTTGCTTCAGCACCAACAGCAATTATTTTTTCCGTCTTCTTATCAATTGCAACTATTGATGGACTATCAACTACAACTTTATCATTATGAATAATCAAGGTGTTGGCTGTGCCTAAGTCAATTGCAATCGATTCGGACCAAAAGTCAAAAAATGCCATAATTTAAAAAAGAGAATTAAAGTTAAGAAAAATTAATGTTTAAAATGGCGTATTCCGGTAAGAACCATAGAAATATTATTTTTATCGCAATACTCAATTGAAAGATTATCTTTTATTGATCCGCCAGGTTGTATTACTGTTTTAACACCTTCTTTATCAGCAATTTCAACACAATCAGGAAAAGGGAAAAAGGCATCACTAGCCATAACTGCACCTGAAAGATTAAAATTAAAATTCTTTGATTTTTCAATAGCTTGTTTCAGCGCATCTACTCTGGAAGTTTGTCCAGTTCCTGAGCTTATTAATTGTTTATTTTTAGCTAAAACAATAGTATTTGACTTTGTGTGTTTACATATTTTTGATGAAAAAATTAAATCCTCAATTTCAGTCTTAGATGGTTTTTTTTGTGTTGGAATAGTAAAGTTTTCAATTTTGTCAGTAAGTATGTCTTTGTCTTGAAGTAAAACTCCATTTAAACAAGTCCTTATTAACTTTTGAGAAAGTTTTTTGCTTTTTAATTTCAGAATAATTCTATTTTTTTTTGTTTTCAATAAACTTAAGCTTTCATTGCTAAAATTTGGAGCAATTATTATTTCACAAAAGAGTTTATTGATTTCTTTGGAGGATTCATAATCAATAGTACGATTACAAATTAAAACTCCACCAAATGCAGAAATAGGGTCAGCACTGAGTGCATCTTTATAAGCACTTAAAACAGTGCTTCTTGTGGCTAATCCACAAGCATTATTATGTTTAAGTATTGCAAAGGTTGGTAAGTCATCATCAAATTCAGCAATTAAATTAACCGCAGAATCTATATCAAGAAAATTATTGTATGATAACTCTTTTCCATTAAGTTGTTCAAAAATTGAGCGGAAGTCTCCAAAAAATTCTCCTTCTTGATGTGGATTTTCTCCATATCTTAAAGTTTTACCATCATTGAAACTATAATTTAAAGTTTTTTTGTCAACATTAAAGTAGTTGAAAATTGCATTATCATATTTAGAAGAGATATTAAATGCTTTCGTAGCAAATTCTTTTCTTGAACTCAAATCAAAATTCCCTTCATTTTTGTCGAGTAAATTAACAAAATTAGAATACTGGTCCCTTGATGAAATGCAAACCACATCTTTGAAGTTCTTTGCAGCTGCTCTAATCAATGAAATACCACCTATGTCAATTTTTTCTATAATTTCTTCTTCGTTTTTTCCATTTTCTACGGTTTTTTCGAACGGATATAGATCTACCACCACCAAATCAATTTTAGGAATATCAAATCTTTCTACATCAAGGATATCGTTTTTATTGGTTCTTCTACTTAGGATGCCTCCGAAAATTTTAGGATGTAATGTTTTTACTCTTCCACCGAGAATTGATGGGTAAGATGTTATGTCTTCAACTTTTTGAATGTTAAGACCAATTTTTGTTAAAAATTTTTCTGATCCACCAGTTGATAATATTTTTATACCAAGTGAGGAAAGTTTTTTTGCTAAAGGTTCAATGCCATTTTTATCAAAAACTGATATTAATGCGGTTTTAATTTGTAACATAATTTTTAAAAAAATACTTTTTAAAAATAGGTATTAAAATTAAAAAAACCTTTTGGAAATCATTTTATTTATAGACTCTAAAAATCTTAAATCATGATTTGAAAATTGGTTTAAATTATTTGAATCTATATCAATTTGTCCAATGTTAATATTATCACTATTTAAAATAGGAACTACAATTTCTGATTTGACGTTAATATTACATGCAATATAATTTTCTTCTTTAGAAACATCACCTGTAAAATAAGAAGAATTTGAAATTGCGGTCTGACCACAAATGCCTTTACCAAAAGGAATTTTAGTATGTTCAGTCGGAATTCCAGAAAAAACTAATAATTCGAGATGATTTTTATTTTCAACATGGAAATAAAAACCAACCCAATCGTAGCCGTTTAAATTATTCTTAAGTAGATCACAAATGTATTTTAGACAATCATTTAAATTATCTGTTTCATCAATTTTTTTTTGAATTTTATTTTTTAATGTTTTAAACATAAAGGAACTGCTCCATAAGGAGCAGTAAATTTAATTCGGGAAAAATGAATTTTGTATTACATCATTCCTGGCATTCCTCCACCACCTCCCATTGGCGGCATTGGAGGAGTATCTTCCTTGATATCAACAAGTGCACATTCCGTGGTTAGAATCATTCCAGCAACAGAAGCGGCATTTTCAAGTGCTATTCTTGTAACTTTCTTTGGGTCGATTATTCCTTCTTTCAACAGATCGACAAATTTTTCAGATTTAGCATCATATCCAAAATTACCTTTGCCTTCCATTACCTTAGCTACTACAACAGAACCCTCCCCACCAGCGTTTTCAACAATAGTTCTTAAAGGAGATTCAATTGCTCTAGAAATAATTTGAATTCCAGTAAGCTCGTCAATATTATCACTAGTTAATTTTTCAAGAATTTTTCTTGTTCTAAGTAATGCAACACCACCACCTGCAACAATCCCTTCCTCAACAGCAGCTCTTGTGGCATGCAAAGCATCGTCAACTCTGTCCTTTTTTTCTTTCATTTCAACTTCGGATGCTGCACCAACATATAAAACTGCAACTCCTCCGGCAAGTTTAGCAAGTCTTTCTTGCAACTTTTCTTTATCGTAATCTGATGTTGTCGTTTCAATTTGAGTTTTTATTTGATTAACCCTATCTGATATGGATTTTTTATCACCAGATCCGTTTACAATTGTAGTGTTGTCTTTGTCAATTGTAACTCTTTCAGCTGAACCAAGCATCTCTATAGTAGTATTTTCAAGAGTGAACCCTCTATCTTCTGAAATAACTGTTCCACCAGTCAAAATTGCTATATCTTCTAACATTGCTTTTCTTCTATCACCAAACCCAGGCGCTTTAACAGCTGCTATTTTAAGTGATCCTCTTAGTTTGTTAACAACCAATGTAGCTAAGGCTTCACCATCAACGTCTTCAGCAATAACTAGAAGGGGTTTTCCTGTTTGTGCTACTGGTTCTAGTACAGGTAAGAGATCCTTCATAGCGGAAATCTTTTTGTCATAAAGCAAAATATAAGGTGTTTCTAGGTCTGACTCCATTTTTTCACTGTTTGTGACAAAATATGGAGATAAATATCCTCTATCAAATTGCATTCCTTCAACAACGTCTACATATGTATCAGTCCCCTTTGCTTCTTCAACAGTAATTACTCCTTCCTTACCAACCTTTTCAAAAGCCTCTGTAATTAGTTCTCCAATATTTTCATCATTGTTAGCCGAGATAGAAGCAATTTGCTTAATTTTTTCAGAGGAATTACCAACAGTTTCAGATTTTTTGTTCAATTCGCTAACAACTGCTTCTACAGCTTTATCAACTCCTCTTTTTAAATCCATAGGATTAGCGCCTGCTGTAACATTTTTCAATCCCTCCTTTACAACTGCTTGAGCTAAAATAGTTGCAGTGGTTGTTCCATCACCAGCCAAATCATTTGTTTTTGAAGCTACTTCTTTAACCATCTGAGCCCCCATGTTTTCTAATGGATCCTCGAGTTCGATCTCTTTTGCAACTGTTACACCGTCTTTAGTGACTTGAGGGCCACCAAAAGACTTACCAATAATTACATTTCTACCTTTCGGACCTAATGTAACTTTAACTGCATTAGCTAAAGCATCGACTCCTTTTTTCAGCCCTTCTCTAGCTTCTACATCAAATTGTATTTTTTTTGCCATTTTCTAAAAATTAATAGTTAAACGATTGCAAGAACATCACTTTCTCGCATTATTAAATAGTCATTATTTTCAAGTTTAAGCTCAGTCCCTGAATATTTCCCATAAAGAACAGTGTCGCCTACTTTTAAAGTTACAGGATTTTCTTTGGTACCAGGTCCTACTGCTTTTATTGTACCTTTTTGGGGTTTTTCTTTCGCTGAATCAGGGATGATAATCCCAGAAGCTGTTTTTGTTTCAGCTGCGAGGGGTTCAACAAGCACCCTGTCAGCTAATGGTTTTATATTTAATTTACTCATATTGATAGTTTTAAACTTTATTACATCAATCGTGCCATTAAAAAATTAACTGACAAATTGATATAGCTATTAAAAATTTGTGACACCGTGACATAATTTTTACTCTTTGACAGGAATTTCCAATGGAATTTCTTCTGGTAATGCTTCAGGAATATCTAATTCAGTTTGAGATGAATCCAAAAGTTTAGAATCTGAACTATTGGAATTTCTTTCAATTGTAAGATTTGATAACAAAATTAAAATCAGAAGAAGGGATGCCAATACCCAAGTGCTTTTATCCAAAAAATCAGTTGTTTTTTTTACTCCACCAATTTGTTGTGAATCTCCACCAAAGCTTGACGAAAGTCCTCCTCCCTTTGGATTTTGAACCATTATTACCAAGACAAGTAAAAATGAAACAAAAATTATAAGAAAAATGAAAATAGAAAAGCTACTCATAATTTATTTTTTAGTTCTTTAATTTGGACTGCAAATAAACTGATTTTTTCTGGATATTTCAAACATAAAATTTCATATGCTTGAATAGCTTCATTAAATTTTTGTTGTTCTACATATTTTTTAGCAAGAGTTTCAGTCATGTATTGCTTTTCAGTAATTTCAAATTCATTTGCCAAATTTATCTCTGAAGATTTATTTTTCAAATTGACACCAGGTTTTGATTCTATAAATTTTTCAATCAGTGAATTGCTTAAGTTATCATCATAATTTGATTCAAAATTCGTTTTACTTAACCATTTTAAAAAAGTGTTTTTTGTTTTTTGATCCGACAATAAAACTTCTTTTTTAAATTCCTCTTTTTTATATTTAATTAATTGATTAAACTCTATAATTTCTCTTAGAATTGTTCTGTTTGATGTAATCAATGCACAATCTTGAATAGATTTTTTTAAATCTAAACTGTTGTGTTTTTTTAAGCCATATAATTCAACAATTTTTGCTATTTGAAAGTAAGGATATTTTTTAGCAAGCTTCCCAAATGCTACAGTTTCATCGAGACTTATATTAGTTGGGTTTTTAAAAATCTCCGAAATTTTATTTTTATCCAGTTTTACCATTTTGCTAGAGATGCATTAAATATGTCTTGAGTAATCCTTTCAAAAATTACGTCATGTGCTTCAGATTTTACATTAATTAATTGACTTTCAGCAGGAAAATCAAAATAGAATGAAAATCTCTTCTCAAAATCGTCTTGGTTATTTTTGAAGTTGAAGTATCTTACATTGACAGAAATCGATAATCTATTTTGTGAAGCCCTCAGGTCTGATGTAGCAGTCATCGGACTTACCCTATACTCTGTAATTTCACCTTCATAAACTAAATCTCCATTAGAGGTGACCAATTCTAAATTTGTTTGATTTTGTAAAATATTTTGTAGTGCTTGTGTAAAATCTCGGTCAAGTCCAGGTTCAAAAATTGATCCCATTGTATTACCAGCATCATTTTCAAAAAAATTTACTTGAAAAGATTTAGTGCCCTCAGGAATTGAAGCGCCTGTAAATGAGTAACTTCCACAACTCACTGCATAGCATGAAATTATTACATAAAAAATTTTTAACCTTTTATAGCTCAATATCATGTTGTTTAATTTTTCTATATAATGTTCTTTCTGAAATTCCCAACTCGTCAGCGGCAGGTTTACGCTTGCCATGATTTCTTTCAAGTGCTTTAATTATTAATTCAAGTTCCTTATCGTGTATGGATAAAGTCTCTTCTTCTTTAATTTCTTCGGCAAAATGATATTTATCATCAATTTTTTCTTGATCACCTGTGTTTATCTCTTTTTTATCTAAGTCTATGATTTTGTTTTTAACACCATCTTTCTTTGAATTTATTTCATAAAGTTCCTCTAAATTTTCAATATCTTTTCTAATACTGTTAGTGTGTTTATTTTCTTTCTTCAAATTATCTGTTATTTGTTTTAGATCATTTAAATCTTTCTTCATGTCAAATAAAATTTTGTAAAGTATTTCTCTCTCGTTCGAAAATTCATTTGATTTTTCTTTATTGTTAATTACCGCAGGTAAAGATGAGTTTAAGTCAGGCAAATAGGAACTAAATAAATCAATTGAGATTTCTCTTTTTTCTTCTAAAACTGAAAGTTGTTCAGCAATATTTCTCAATTGCCTTACGTTTCCTCTCCAACTATAGTTGTTTAAAAGCTTGATAGACTTATCATCAAGTTTTACTGTCGGCATATTATATTTTTTTCCAAAATCCGATGCAAATTTTCTAAATAAAAGATGAATATCACCCATTCTTGATCTGAGTGGAGGGACTTTAATTTCAACAGTGCTAAGTCTGTAGAAAAGATCTTCTCGAAATTTATTTTTTATAATTGCATTTTCCATATCTAAGTTCGTTGCTGCAACAATTCTAACATTAGTTTTCTTTACTTCAGAAGATCCTACTTTAATAAATTCACCATTTTCTAAAACCCGCAATAGTCTTACTTGTGTTGTTAACGGAAGTTCACCAACTTCGTCTAAGAAAATTGTTCCTCCATCAGCAACTTCAAAATATCCTTTTCTTGAGCTACTAGCTCCTGTAAAAGCCCCTTTTTCATGACCAAATAATTCTGAATCAATAGTACCCTCAGGGATTGCTCCACAATTTACCGCTATGTATTTATTATGTTTTCTGTGTGATAGTTGATGAATTATTTTTGGAAAACTTTCCTTACCAACTCCACTCTCACCAGTAACTAGAACAGATATGTCAGTTGGAGCAACTCTGGAAGCTTTTTCTATAGCTCGGTTTAACAACTCATGGTTTCCTATAATTCCGAATCTTTGTTTAATTGATTGAATTGAAGTGGACATATTTTAATTTTTAGAATAATTAACAGCTTT
>MDTC01033538.1_pt1 | contig 14567 bp, 9 predicted proteins | sample 811181 | NCBI WGS metagenome assembly MDTC01 (sample SAMN05326644, study PRJNA326480) | marine metagenome | isolation source: seawater | place: Pacific Ocean: North | collected 2011 | reverse complement strand
CGCTGCGGTCGCGGAACTGGAAGGACACGGTGAGGGTGCTGTGGCCGAGCCGGTTCTCCAGGAACCGACGCCTGCCCTTGAGCCGCTCGAGCTCGGCGACCGCCTGGGTGATCTGGCGCTCCACCTGCACGACGGAGTTGGCCTTGGCGCTGTCGAGCACCTCGCGGTAGCGCGCGAGCACCTTCTCGCGGCCCTCGATGCGCGCGTCCAGCTGGGCGATCTCCTCGCTGTGGTCGGTGCGCTGGTAGCTGCGTCCCACCACGTCGCCGAGCTCGGCGAGGGCGTCCAGCACGGCGTCGGTGTCCGCGGTCGGCACCCGCACGTCGACCCGGGTGGGCTCGAAGTGGGAGAACCACCCGCCGGTCTCCTCGGCCAGCGCGATGGCCTTCTGGGCGGCGGCCTTCTTGTCGTCGACCCGCAGGGTGAGCGAGGCCGAGATCGCCGAGCCCTCGAGCATGGCGGCCGGATCGGGCTTCTCGGCGTTCTCGGTGGACTCTTCGGGCTCGTCCGCGGCGAGCGCCGGGGCGGTGAGGGCGAGGGCCAGGAGCAGGGTCAGCGCGCGCCTCATGCCTCACCTCCACGGGCGGCGATCACGTCGCGCACGGCGCTGCCGAAGCGCTCGGCCTGCTCGGGGGAGGACAGCCACGCCTCGACCACGTCCAGCTTGTTGCCGTGGGCGTGCACCGCGATGATCCAGGTGTAGGGGTCCTGATCGCGGGAGGTGAGGGTGAGCACGGTGTAGTCGCCGTGGGTGGCGACGTCTGCGCTGGCGAAGTCGCCCGCCAGGCGCTCCTTCATCGCCTCGACCCAGAAGGCGCTGTCGGCCTGGACCTCGGTCTTCAGGCGCCCGCTCCAGATCCGGGAGCCGTCCGGGGCTTCGGCCACGTACTCGCGCCACAGCTTCAGGCCGACCATGCCGTCGGGCACGTCGAGCTTGACGTAGCCACCGCCGCGCACGACGTCCGCGCCAAACGGGGAGAGCTGGCGGATCCAGCGCATCTCGGCGGAGTCGGCGGCACCCTGGTGGGCGAGGGCCTCTCGCTCGACGAGCTGGATGGAGATGCGCGACAGGTCGGCCATGCGCTGCAGGGTCGAAGCCTGGGCAGACATCTGGTCGATCTGGTCGGTCAGACGCTGGATCTCACGGATGAGCATCAGCTTGGTCTGCTCGTCCTCGGTCTTGGCCAGCAGCTCGACCAGGCGGGCGCGGGTGGCCTCGGCGGTGTCCAGGCGCAGCTTGACGTCCTGGAAGGCCTCGGTCACGTCGCTGGCGAAGATGCGCTCGTCGACGACGTCACCGTGGGCCTGGATGGCGACGAGGCCGTCCTGGAAGCGGTCGACGGGGACGCGGACGGAGAGGCGGGCGCCGTCTACCCGCTCGACGAAGCCGCCGAGCTCGACCACGGTGGCGGTGATGGCGTCGACCGCCTCGCGGATGCGCGCCACGCGCAGGGTCGTCGAGCCCTCGTAGGCGATCATGCGCTTGGCAGTAGGCTTCTCCGGAGCGATGGGCTCCTCGGGCTCGGGCTCGGGAGGCGGTGGGGGGGAGCCTGCGTAGCCGCTGCGGCCTCCGCTGGCCTTGGGCGCCGGACGGGGGGCGCGCGACTCGCGGGTCGACACGGTCATGTCGGCGTCGCCCGCCATCATGTCCATCTCATCTTCGGCGTAGAAGCCGTAGTCTGCGGCCGACTCCAGCACGGCCTTCTTGCTGCAGCCGGCGACCACCACCAGCACCATCAGCCATGTCCAAATCCAGCGCATGCTGTCCTCCTGACTTGCGGGTCGCGTGCACAACGTCCCGACGGCGCGGTTGCTTACAGATCAGTCGTACTCGGCCTCGGGCACGACGGGCTCACCGCAGTGCGGGCAGTAGCCGGGCATGTCCAGGTGGCCCTTGCGCAGGCGCTGCTCGCGGATCTCCTCGGCGAAGCCGGCGGCGATGATGCCGGTGGGGAGCGCCACGAAGCCGACTCCGAGCAGGCTGATGATCGCACCCACGAACTTGCCCATCGCGCTCTGGGGCACGACGTCGCCGTAGCCGACGCTGGTCAGCGTCACGACGGCCCACCACATGCTCGCCGGGATCGAGCGGAAGGGGTCGTTCGGATCCTGCACGTGCTCGACCTCGCCGTTGGGCAGGACCTGCTCCAGGGGCACGTGCTCGACGAAGTAGATCGCCGACGAGGACAGCACCAGGAGCACGACCAGCACGAAGCCGGTCATGGCGAGCTCCTCCTTCTTGCGGGCGAAGACGGCGGCCATCGTCTTCACCGCGTGGGCGTAGCGGCCCATCTTGAGGATGCGGAACAACCGAAGCAGGCGGATCGCCCGGATGAACCGGAGGTCCAGCGTGATGAACCAGGGCAGGTAGAACGGCAGGATGGCCAGCAGGTCGACCAGCGCCATGAACGAGAAGACGTAGCGGGCGCGGCTCTTCCAGGGGTGGCGGGGGTCGAACTCGAGATCGACGACCCACAGGCGCAGCACGTACTCGACGGTGAAGACCAGGCTGCTGAACCACTCGAAGGCGACGAACCAGATGTGGTACGGCGCGGTGTACGCCTCTTCGGTCTCGAGCACCACGGCGGCGACGTTGCAGGCGATGAGCAGGATGATGCTGCTGTCGAGCCAGCGGCTGTCGTCGTCCTGGGGGTAGAGCGCCCGATAGACCGCGACCTTGATCCGCATCAGCAGCGGCAGGTCCCGGGCCTCGAGGATCTCCTGGCGGGCGGCCTGGGCCTTGTCGGCTTCTTCCGCGCGACGGGCCTCGCGCACGGCGAGCTCGTCGGGCTCGTGGTCGTGCTCTGTTGCGGTGCTCGAGCTCATGCGTCCCCGGGAGCGGCGGCGCGATGGTAGCAGCCGGCGCTGGCCGCGCCGCGGAGGGCTGCTATCGGCTGTTCCCGGAGGACGCATGGCGCTGACCGTATATGGCTACAAGAACTGCAACACCTGCCGCAAGGCTTGGTCCTGGCTGGACTCTCACGGAGTCGACCACGAGCGCCGGCCGATCCGGGAAGAGCCGCCGTCCCGCGAGGCCCTGGAGCAGGCCTGGCGCGCATCGGGGCTCCCGCTGAAGCGCTTCTTCAACACGTCGGGTGGCAGCTACCGGGAGGGTGGCTGGTCGGACAAGCTGAAGGCGGGGATCGCGGAGAAGGAGCAGCTGGACGCGCTGGCGGCGGATCCGATGCTGCTGAAGCGACCCCTGGTGATCGGCGATGGCGTCGTGCTGGTGGGCTTCAAGGAGAAGGAGTGGGAGGTCCTGCTGGGCTGAGATCGGGCGCTTCGGGCACCGGGTCCGTGGCGAGCGGACATCCGTTGCTGCGGGCAGGGGAGTGGCGGGGCGGTCTCCAGTCTCCAGTCTCCAGTCTCCAGTCCTACGGCAGCGGATCGCTGCGAACGCCTCGGTGCCCTGAGTAGCTTCTTGATGCCTCGAGCAGGATCCTCGGACATGTCGGCGCGTTTCCAAGCGGTGCGTCGCAAAGTTCCTTGGAGCTGCGAGCAGGATCCTCGGACATTCCAGTGAGCCGCTTCCGCAACCGCTCTGCACGCGGCTCACCTCCCAAGCCGGCCGAAGCTGGAGACTGGAGACCAGAGACCGCCCCGCCACTCCCTCGCTCGAAGCAACGCGACTCCCCGTGAGCGGATCCCAACCCGCCACTCCGTCGCTCGAAGCCACGCGATTCCCCGCCCAACCGTCAGCTCGCCGCCAGCTCCCGATGCACCGTGACCCCGCGCCCCTCCGGAAGCTCCTCCCCGTCGAACGCCGCGATCACCGTGTCCATCACCCGCTCGTCCGTGAGCAGGCCCGCGTGGCCGATGCCGTGCAGGTCGACGTGTTCGCTGCCGGGCAGGTGCGCCGTGTCCTGGGGGTAGACGATGTAGTCCGCGCTGCCCGCCAGGGTGACCGTGCGCGCGTCCGGCGCCACCTCCGCCAGGGTCGGCAGGCTCGCGATCCAGTCGCTGCCGCGCGCCAGGCCTCCCGCCTCCGGCCACAGGCGCACCGGCCAGCGGGCCCCCGCGGTGCCGTGGTGTGGGCTGCCCAGGGTGACGATCGTGCGGATGGGCGCGGCCAGATCGGGCCTTGTCGCGAGGGCGTCGCGCAGGACCAGGCCGCCCATGCTGTGGCAGACCACGTCGATCGGACGTCCCGGATGTCGGGCGATCATCGCCTCCAATCCGGCGATCACCTTGCGGGCCAGCTTGCGCGGGTGGCGGCCGGGCAGGCCCAGGTCGATCGAGTCCGACGGGCGACCGGCCATCCACAGGCGGCGCCGCAGGGCGCTGAAGTTGGTGCGGTCCTGGGTGAAGCCGTGCACGCACAACACGGGGTCGCCGTCCGCCGCCGGCGCGAGGCGAGGGGGCCCGCGCTCGAGCCGCCACACGTGGATCATGAGCAGCGCGTACGACTCCCGCAGCCAGTGGCCGATCCGGTCGGACCAGCGGGGCCCGTCGGGCAGGGGAAGCCCCTTCTTGCGGTGGTAGCGGAAGAAGCGGAACCAGGCGCCGCCGAACCAGACCACGAGCACCCAGCCCGCGGCAGAGAGCAGGACGGCGAGGGTGACGGCAGTGGCGACGTAGATCATCTGCCCTCAACCGTGTGCACCGCGTGCGGGACGTCGAGGGTGCGCGACGCGATCCGGGCGAGACGGCGCGCGGCCTGGACCACACCGGCCCACTCGGGGGCGCCGTGGTGGGCGCAGGTGAGGTCATAGGCGCGGCGCTCCAGACGCTGGCGCGTGTGCACGGACAGGGCGGGCCAGGCGAGCAGGGCGCGCTCGAAGAGCAGGCGCTGGTGGGCCGGCAGGACCGGGTTGCACGCGGCGATCAGGGCGTCGAACCCAGACTCCAGCCAGCGACGCTCGCCCGGCTCGAGCTCTCCGTGGGCGCGGCCGTCCCCGTCCACCTGCAGTCCCAGTCGCTCCAGCTGGCGGCGCAGGGCCCGGGTGGCGAGGGGCGCGGGGTCGGACAGGGCGGCGCTCGCGGCGGACAGGCTGGCCCAGCGGGCGGCTCCGCGGCTGACGCGCCCCACGTCGAGTCCGCTCGCGAGGGGCGCCAGCTGCCGGGTGCGGTCGACCGCGCGCACGGCGTCCACGGCAGCCTTGCGCTGAGCCTCCTCCAGCACCTCGGGGAAGTAGCGACGCACGGCGTCCGTGAGGTCGAACGCGATGCCGCCCTCCTGGACGTGGACCCGCCCGTCCCGCACCTCGACCGTCGCCCGGACCGCCCGCTGCCGACCGGTGCGCGCCTCGGTGACGACCTCGGTCGCAGGCCGACCCGCGAGTACGTCCAGGGCGGCCTTCAGCCGAGCCAGGCGGGGGAGATCGAAGCGCTCGGGCTCGACCTCGCGGGCGATGAGCTCGGCGGCGGTCACGCCACCCTTCGACCCCTTGCCGCGTCCGGCGGGGCGGGACGAGCGGCAGGCCTCGAGGTCGGCCAGCAGGGGACCGCGCCAGTCCTCGTCGGGGCGGCGTCTCCCGGCGAGCTCGGCCGCGCGCCAGGCGTACATCAGGTCCTGCACGGGCTCGAGGCGATCGACGTCCTCGAAGAACCACCCGCAGGACGTGAACATCAGCTGTCCGTGGCGCTGGGCCTCGAGCCACTCCAGGGCGATCAGGCGCTCGTCCGAGGACAGGGTGCGACCAGCGTGGGCGTCGAGCCAGGCGGTGCGATCGGCGCCCAGCAGCACCTGCACGTAGTCGTCGCGCGCGGCCCACGGGTCGGGCAGGATCGGCGTGAGATCGGCCTCGAATGCCTCGTCCAGGCGCATGCGAAGGGCGTCGAACGCCGCTCGGAGCGGGGCGCGCCAGGCTCCGCCGGCAGGGGCCGTGCCGCAGCCGCAGTCGCTCCGCCAGCGCTCCACCCCGTGGGCGCACGACCAGCTGCTGGGCGCGCGGATCCGGGCCTGCCAGGTGGGGGGATGATCGGCCAGGTAGCTCGCGTAGGGTGCGATCTCCACCGCGGGATCCTGCTCCATGCGGTAGAGCGCCCAGGCCAGCGCCATCTCCCCGTGCCGGTGGTGGTGTCCGTACGACTCCCCGTCGGTCGCGGTGTGGGCGAGCCCGTCCGTGCCGGCGGCGGCCGCGATGAGCCGATCGTAGAGGCGGTCGCCCGAGTCCAGGAGCCGTCCGAAGGCGATCTCCTCCGCGACGGCCCCGTCGTACACGAACACGGCGATCGAGCGGCCCGACGGCAGCTCCACCCGGTAGGGTCGGCAGGGGTCCACCGCAGTGCGCCACGACCCGCCGGGCGGGCGGACGGCCTCGATCTGTCCCGGCGCGAGCACGGTGAAGCGCACGCCGGCCTCCGCCAGCGCCTCCAGGGTGTCCTCGCAGACCGCGCACTCGGGCAGCCAGAGCCCCTCGGCGTCCCGGCCGAAGCGGTAGCGGAAGTCAGAAAGTCCCCACCGGATCTGCAAGCGCCTGTCTCGAGGCGTGCAGAGGGGGAGGATCGTGTGGTTGTAGGCCTGGGCCATGGCGGTGCCGTGGCCGAAGCGCGCCACCGCGGCCCGGTCGGCGGCGATGAGCGCGTCGTGCACGTCGATCGCGTGCTGCTCCAGCCAGGCCATCAGCGTGGGGCCCGCGTCGAAGCTGATCCGCGCGTAGGTGTTCAGGAGTGCGAGGATCCGGCCCGTGTCGTCCCGGATCGAGGCGCTTGCGCAGGGGCGGTAGCACTCGGCGGTGATGCGGGCGTTCCAGTCGGCGAACGGGGCGGCGGATGTCTGGGATCCGACGCGTTCGAGCCAGGGATTCTCGCGGGGGGGCTGGTAGAAGTGCCCATGGATGCAGACCCGTGCCAACCACCCTCCTGCGGTCGCGGCGACGTCCGTGTCATCGGTGTGCCGCCGCTCGCTCGGTACCGCGAATGAAGCCATCGGGCGAGAGCGGCGGGAGGTCGGAGGATCCGCCGGGGGGATCGATGACGTGGTCGTCTTGCTGGTTGACACCTGTTGACGGCCTCTTGATAACATGCGGCATCACGGGTCTGGCTGTGCCGATGCGCGGCCGGGACCGACACCGTCTGGAGGCACGCATGCGCGTGATTGGACGCACCCCCCTGCTTGGCGCCGTCGGCGTCGGCATCCTCTCCCTCGCCGTCACGGCCTGTGGCCCGTCCGCGGACGCGCCCCTGCTGTCGATCAGCCCGCAGGAAGCGGGCACGGAGGACACCCTTCGCCTGCTCGTCGCCGAGCGGGAGGGGTTCACCTACGAGATCGCCTGGACCGTAGACGGTGAGCCCGTCGCGGACGTGACCCGCACGGTCGACGCCGACCTCACGTCCCGGGGCCAGACCTGGGAGGTCACGGTCACGCCGGTCGACTCGGAGAGCGGCAAGGAGTTCGAGCCCAGCGTCACCTCCGTGACCATCGGCAACTCGGCGCCGTTCGGCATCGTCACGCTGACCCCGGGCGCCCCGGGCACAGGCACCGACCTGGTCGCCCAGCCTGGCTTCACCGATCCCGACGGGGACGAGGTCACCGCGACCTACTCGTGGACCGTCAACGGCGCCGACGCCGGCATCTCCAGCAACACCGTCACCGGAGACAAGCTGGTGAAGGGCGACGTCTGGGAGGTCACCGTCGTGGCCTCGGACGGCACCGCGGAGAACGAGCCGGTCACCGCCAGCACCACCGTCGCCAACAGCCCGCCCCGGGTGGAGGGCGCCGCCATCCGCCCCGAGGTCGTGTACGACGACACCGAGGTCACCTGCGTCGGCCGTGGATTCTCTGATCCCGACGGCGATGCCGAGGGCTACAAGGTGATCTGGAAGGTCGACGGGCTGGTCGTCAGCTCTGAGGCCACCCTCACCGGCGAGTTCTTCGACCGCGGCCAGGTGCTCTCCTGCGAGCTCGTGCCCACCGACGGCGAGGACGACGGCATCCGCGTCTTCTCCAGCGAGGTCCTGGTCCGCAACGGCGTGCCCACCCTCGATGCCATCGAGATCGACGACCCGTCCCCGACCCGCAACGCGGCGATCACCTTCACCGCCACCGGCGTCAGCGACGCGGACGGCGATGACGTCGCGTTGAACGTGTGGTGGCTCGTGAACGGCCGCGGCGTGTCGACGGACATGGCGCTCGATCCCGTGCACTTCCAGCGCGGCGACACCATTGGCCTGCAGGTGTACGCCACCGACGGCGTCAGCCAGAGCGCGACCCTGACCGCCGACACCGTGGTCGTCGGCAACGCGCCCCCGGTCATCCTGTCGAGTGCCTTCAACGTCGACCCGATGTACACCGACGCGCTCCTGATGCCGGACAACGACATCGTCGATCGTGACGGCGATCCCATCACCCTGACCTACGTCTGGGAGGTCAACGGCAGCGTCGTCGGTGATGAGACCGGCACCCTGGATGGCAACGACATCGAGGGCAACGGCTTCGACAAGGGTGACACCGTCTCCTACACCCTGACCGTCAACGACGGCATCGAAGACGGCGACGTCTACGAGTCCCCGGTGGTCACGGTCGCGAACAAGCCGCCCGAGTACCCCGACGTCAGCATCGTCCCCGGCCTCTCCCTGGACGACGAGGACCTGCACTGCGCCTTCGGCTCCGAGCCCGTGGACGCGGACGGCGACACCCTCACGCCGACCTTCACCTGGACCCTCGACGGCTCCGCCTACGCCGGCCTCACCTCTACGACCGACTACACCGGCGACACCATCCCGGCGGCGGCGACGGAGCTGGAGGACGCGTGGGCGTGTACGGTCTCGCTCTCGGACGGCACCGACACCACGGTCACCGACCCCATCGAGACCATCGTCCGACCCGAGTACATCTACTACACGGCCGAGTCCAAGTCCGACCTGGGCAACGCGGGCAGCTCGTGCTCGTCGGACGGCAAGACCGGGTACTACACCTACATGTACTACTCGGCGGGCACCCAGTGGATCTCCGAGGACGTCTACAAGACCTCTCCGGACACCCTGACCTTCAAGTGGCGCCAGGGCTACCGCGAGAACTCGACCTCGTACGACTACGTGCGGCTCAACGGCACGCAGCTCTACTACGGCACCGGCCTGCCCATCGCGCGCAGCTCCACCTGCGACAGCGGCCGCGTCTACGAGTTCACCATCTCGGGCTCCGCCATCACCGGCATCTGGAACAGCGGCGGCACCAACCGCTTCGAGATCGCCCACGGCTGCTGCAGCTACTACAACAACGGCGTCTTCTACGACGACGAGGTCCAGTACGGCCGCCTGCGGGTCCACACGGACGTCGACCCGGAGTGATCGAGCGAGACTGACGACAGCGAGCCCCTGCCGATCCCGTCGGCGGGGGCTTCGTCGCTTCAGGGACTCGCGGGTGCGCCCAGCCAGACCGCGCCGAGGGGCGGCAGGGTGAGCACGATGCTCTGGGCATGGCCGTGGTGAGGGACCGGCTCGGTCACGATGACGGTTCGCTCGGTGACGCCGCTGCCGCCGAAGCGAGCGTCATCGGTCTGCAGCAGCACGGTCCAGGCGCCGGGCAGGGGCAGACCGATGCGGTAGCCCTCGCGGACGACCGGCGTGAAGTGGTGGATGCACGCCACATCTCGGCCTTCGCCCGTGGGATCGCGGCGCAGGAAGGCGATCACGCTGGCGGCGGAGTCGCTGCCGTCGATCCAGGCGAACCCTGCCGCGTCGTGGTCCCCGCGGTGCAGGGCGGGCTCGGTCGCGTGCAGGGCATTCAGGTCGCTCACGAGGGTCATGATCCCCTGGTGGCCAGGGTCCTCGAGCAGCTCCCAGTCCAGCTGACGGTCGTGGTCCCACTCCCGATCCTGGGCGAACTCCTGGCCCATGAAGAGGAGCTTCTTGCCCGGGGTCGCGTGCTGCCAGGAGAAGAGCAGGCGGAGGTTGGCGCGCTGCTGCCACGGGTCGCCGGCCTGCTTGCGCAGCAGTGAGCCCTTGCCGTGTACCACCTCGTCGTGGGAGAGCGGCAGGACGAACTTCTCGGCCTGGGCGTACACGCTCCGGAAGGTGAGGCGATCGTGGTGGTGCACGCGGTGGACCGGATCCTCGCGCAGGTACGCCAGCGTGTCGTGCATCCAGCCCATATCCCACTTGAAGCCGAAGCCGAGGCCGCCCTCCCAGGTGGGGGCGCTGACCTGGGGCCACGCGGTCGACTCCTCGGCAAACGTCTGCGCGCCCGGATGCAGGCGGTAGACGGTGCGGTTGAGCGTCTGGAGCAGCTCGATCGCCTCGTCGTGCTCGTTGCCGCCGCGGTCGTTGGGCAGCCACTGGCCCTCTTCGCGGGAGTAGTCGAGGTAGAGCATGCTGGCCACGGCGTCGACGCGCAGGCCGTCGGCGTGGAAGCGGTCGAGCCAGCACAGGGCGCTCGACAGCAGGAAGGAGCGGACCTCGGGGCGGCCGTAGTCGAAGATGTGGGTGTCCCAGTCGGGGTGGTGGCCACGGCGGGGATCGGCGTGCTCGTAGAGCGGGGCGCCGTCGAAGCGGGACAGGGCGAACGCATCGCCGGGGAAGTGGGCGGGCACCCAGTCGAGGATGACGCCGATTCCCTGCCGGTGCAGGTGGTCGATCAGCGCCTGCAGGCCCTCGGGCTCGCCGTAGCGGGCGCTGGGCGCGTGGTAGCCGGTGACCTGGTAGCCCCAGGATCCGTAGAACGGGTGCTCCATGACCGGCATGAGCTCGACGTGGGTGAAGCCGGTCGCGCGGACGTGCTGGGCGAGGGGCTCACAGAGGTCGCGCCAGGTGGGGATCCGACCGTCCGGCCTGCGCCAGGATCCTGGATGGACCTCGTAGATCGACATGGGGGCGTCGAGCGCGTTGCGGCGCTGGCGGTCCTGCATCCAGGCCGCGTCGCCCCAGGCGTAGCGGTCCTTCCAGACCACGCTCGCCGTCGCCGGGGGGAGCTCGGTGCGGGCGGCGTAGGGGTCGGCCTTGTCGAGCTGCTCGCCGTTCACGTGCAGGCGGAACTTGTAGTGGTGGCCCTCGCGGGCGCCAGGGACGAAGCCCTGCCACAGGCCCTGGGCGCTGATCCGCTCCAGCGGGGTGTCGGCGCCGTCCCAGCCGTTCCAGTCGCCGATGACCTCGACCCTCACCGCGCGGGGGGCCCAGGTGGCGAACCAGGTGCCGCGCCGGCCCTTCGAGGTCCCGGGATGTGCGCCGAGCTTGAGGTAGGCGCGGGCGTGGGTGCCCTCGTGGAACAGGTGCCGGTCAGCGTGGGTGAGGGTGCGCTTCACGTCGACCTCGGGCGGGCAGCGGCGAGGGCGGCGAGCACGGTGCTCACGTGGGGATCGGCGGCGACCTCCTCGAGGGTGCGGGCGCTGCGGCGCAGCCAGTTGGGGAGCTCCCGCCAGGTGCCGGGCACGTTGTGGGGGCGATCCTCGGCCCACAGGTCCTCGAGGTTGACCAGCACCGTGCCCGCCTCGCTGTGGGCCAGGCGCAGGTAGAGGCTCGCGGCGACCTGCTGGGCCTCGGGCACGTCGGCGTCGGAGAGGGGGCCGGTGCCGCCGAGAGGGCGCAGCTGATCGCACAGCCAGCGTCGGTAGCCCCGCTCGTGCAGGGCGCGCTCGCCGGCGAGCCAACCGAGGGACTCGTGGGTGTCGAGATCCTCACCCCGCCAGAACCCGGCGAACGTCGGCGTGTCGTGGGTGTTCAGGCAGGTCAGGTAGCCGTGCTGGGGCGGCTCGAACGGGTGGTGGGGGTCCGGCTTCAGGGCGAACTGGCCGACGTGCATGCCGTCGACGTCGCGCTCCAGCATGGCCCGGGTCAGCTCTTCGGGAACCATGCCCAGGTTCTCGCCGATCATGTGGCACTGCGCGTGGTGGCTCACGTGGACCAGCGCGTCCCACCACGCGTCGGCGGGGTAGCGCACGTACACCCCGCGGGTGGCGCCCAGGCCTGCTGGCACCCAGAACATCCGGTAGAAGCCCAGGATGTGGTCGATCCGCAGGCGGTGGGCGGCCTCGGCGTGGTGCGCCAGGGCCAGGCGGAGGTCCGTCGAGGCCGTGGCGCGCGAGACATCAGGGTGGACCGGGGGAAAGCCCCAGTCCTGCCCGCTCGGGAAGTACGGGTCGGGAGGCGCACCTGCGGACACACCGGCGGCGTGGAGCGGGCTGTGGCCGGTGCCGTAGAACGTGTCGAAGCCGTCGGGGTGGGTGCCGATGGGCAGGTCCAGGTACAGGTCGATGCCCCTGTCCTCGAGGGCCCGGCGCAGGGACAACACCTGTCGGCGGGCCTCCATCTGGGCGTACACCCAGGCGTCCACCTCGGTCTCGTCGACCGGCGGCATGCCCCCCTCGGACCAGGCGAGCGGGCGATCGGGGCTGCAGCCGTCGAACCGGGAGGCGTCCGCCCAGGTGGGCCAGGGGCCGTGCTGGGCGGTCGCCGCGCGAAAGCGCGCGTAGGTGCGGAGCTGTTCGCCGAAGCCGACCTCATGGCGCACCGCGTACGCGACCGCGTTCGCCAGCTTGCCCTCCGCCCAGGCCACCTTGGCGAGCGCCTGCAGCAGGGCCCACTGAAGCTCCCAGGCGCCCGCCGGATCGACGAGATCCCCGCCGCGCAGGGCCGCGAGCGTGCCGTCCGCCTCGGCGGTCCGGAGGATCTCCTGGGCCTCGGGGCAGCGATCCCACTCCTGCGCCGCCGTCGGATCGATCAGGTGCTCCGCCCAGAATCGGCGGGAGACCGGGGCGTAGGGGCTGGGCTCGTAGGGGCCGTCACGGTGGAGGAAGGTCGGCAGCAGGGGCAGGGTGCCGACGAGCCCCGCGCCCTGGTCCGCCGCCCACTCTCCGAGCGCGCGCAGGGCGGTGAGGTCGCCGCAGCCGCGGGTGGAGCGCGTACGCAGCGCGTGGTGAGGGAGGAAGATCCCGAAGTCTCGCTTGGGGGTGTCCGGTCGCCAGGCCCGGAGCGGCACCTTGCCGTACCACGGCGCCTGCCCCGGCTTCCCATGCCCGGCCTCGATGGCGGCGACCACGGCCTGCAAGGCCTCGTCGTCGGCGTGGACGGGGTTGCCGTGCTGGTCGATGTAGGTCGTCAGCGCGCCCAGCTGACGCGCCCGCTGCCGCAGATCGTCCACGGATGGCTCCAAGGGTCGGGTCGGGGCGGGTATCCCGGGGAGCGGTGCGTGGCGGGTTCTGATCGTCTGGCGGGAGTCGCGTGGCTTCGAGGCGGGGGAGTGGAGGGGCGGGGATCGTCTGGCGGAAGTCGCGTGGCTTCGAGGCGGGGGAGTGGCGGGTTGGGATCCGCTCACGGGGAGTCGCGTTGCCGTGGGCAGGGGAGCGGCGCCTCGGTCTCCAGTCTCCAGTCTCCAGTCTCCAGTCCTACGGCGGCGGATCCACCCCGATCGACCCGGTGCCCTGCCCGGACCGAAGCCACCGCGTACGAACCACCCGTCGAATTCCAGCGCTGTTGGGATTGCAGCCTGCTTCCTGCGTCGCGACAGCTCCCTGGCCGGCCGAACCTGGAGACTGGAGACTGGAGACCGCCCCTCCACTCCCTCGCTCGCAGCTACGCGACTTCCCGTGGCCGGGACCAGAGACCGTCCTTCCACTCCCCTGCCCGCAGCAACGGATGTGATCTCGCCCGCCCCCCACTATCCCGCGGGCGAGCCCGAGCTCTCCGGCCGCCCTACGGCGTGAAGCGCATCTCGTAGGGCAGGGGGGCGTCGCAGATCATGCCCAGCTCCGCCGCCTCGTAGGTCCAGGTCCACTCGCCCTTCGCTGACTCGCTGTCGCCGAAGGTGCCGTTCAGGCCCATCACGAAGGACCCGCCGAAGTCCAGGTCCTCGCAGGTGAAGTCCATGCCCGACAGCGTGCAGGTGAAGAGCACGCCGGGCAGCATCGCCTGCATGTCGGCGGTGAAACCCGTGTTGTCCGCGGTGGCGGTCATGATCACCGGGAAGTCACCGAGGCCGCCGAACACGATGCCGCAGCTGTCGACGATCGGGTCGTCCTGGGTCAGCGTCCACATCCCCTCCTCGATGAAGGGCGGGGGATCGGTGTCGGTGTCGGTGTCCGTATCGGTGTCGGTGTCGGTGTCGGTGTCCGTATCGGTGTCCGTGTCCGTGTCGGTGTCGGTGTCCGTGTCGGTATCGGTGTCGGTGTCCGTATCGGTGTCGGTGTCCGTCGCCGGGCAGGCCTCCTCCTCGGGGAAGCGCTCGTGGAGCTGGTCGAGGCCGCGGGCGCACGCGTTCTCGCAGGCCACGTCGCTGGACTCGGGCGCACGCCAGCACAGCCCGGTCGGCCCGTACACCTCGGACAGTGGCCCGCTGGTCCCGGGCCTCACGGCCTCGACGCACGCGAGGTAGCTCCCGCACAGCGCGACCCCGTCTTCAGAGCGCAGGTCGGGCTCGTCCTTGGTGCAGGAGACGAGCGCGAGCAGGACGACGAGGCCGGTGCGAGCAGACATGGATCCTCCGGGCGGAGTGTGCCTCGTCTGAGGGGAGTTGTCAGCCCTTGGGAGCGTCCGTTGCTGCGGGCAGGGGAGTGGCGGGGCTGGCGAGCGTCCGTTGCTGCGAGCAGGGGAGTGGCGGGGCTGGCGAGCGTCCGTTGCTGCGAGCAGGGGAGTGGCGGGACTGGCGAGCGTCCGTTGCTGCGAGCAGGGGAGTGGCGGGGCGGTCTCTGGTCCCT
>MDTC01124650.1_pt1 | contig 14570 bp, 10 predicted proteins | sample 811181 | NCBI WGS metagenome assembly MDTC01 (sample SAMN05326644, study PRJNA326480) | marine metagenome | isolation source: seawater | place: Pacific Ocean: North | collected 2011 | reverse complement strand
TTGGGCTCCTGAACGGCTCCTTTGTTTTGCTCTTTTTTCTCTTCTTCTAATTCTAATGAAGCAAAACTAGCCCCACCAAAGCCACTGTTATCAGTGGGCTTACCAATCAAAATCAAGTCATATCCGTTTGCATTTTCTGGGGCATATGAATGAATAATCTGGTCTTCTCTAACAATACCTAGAGTAACTAATGTTACCAGACAGTTTTCATTGTAACCGTTATGATAGTATAGATCTCCACCGACATTTGGAATTCCAAGTGGGTTACCATATCCTGCGATACCAGATACAACTCCACCGTGAATCCACTTGGTTTTATTATTATTAATATCCCCAAACCTGAGTGAATCAGTACAGGCAATTACTTCAGCCCCCATACACATAACATCACGGACATTACCACCAACCCCTGTTGCTGCACCTTCATACGGAACAATTTGGGATGGGTGATTATGTGATTCATGACTCATAACAACGCACCAACGATTACCACCATTATCAGTAGCAATAGAAACAACACCAGCATCTTCTTTCGCCCCCAATACGACATCGGGGCCATCCGTGGTAAACTGTTTTAAATGATTGCGGCTACTTTTATAGGAACAGTGTTCTGAACCTTGGATTGAAAATAAGATAAGTTCTGCAAGGGAAGGTGCTCGTCCCAACATGTTATTTTGAATTTTGATTGCTTCTTTAGCAGTAAGTGGGATATTTAATTCTTGTAGCTTATCTTTAATTTCTTGATCAGATAAGCCAGCGATGTCTACAATTTCATTTGTAAAAGACATTACCGAATAATGGTTTCATGACGTTGAGGTCCAACAGAAACAATTTTAATTGGGCAACTAACTTCTTGTTCAATAAAGTTAATATAATTTTTTAAATTTTTTGGTAGAGAATCATATCCCTTATCCCAAATATTATCTGATATATTTTCCCATCCAGGGAGTTTTTTATAAACCGGTTTAGCGCACCGGTATTGGGTTAAACTGGCTGGCATTTCAGTGAGTATTTCCCCACCCACATCATAAGCGATGCATACTTGTAGATCGTGAAAACCATTTAATATATCCAACTTAGTTAGTGCAATTTCTGTAAGCCCATTAACTCTTACGGCTTGCCGAACTTGTACGAGATCTATCCAACCAACGCGACGTGGGCGACCTGTTGTTGTTCCATATTCTTGGCCCTTATCCCTTAGGTTTTTAGCATCATCGCCATACATTTCAGATGGTAGTGGGCTTTCTCCTACGCGGCTTAGGTAGGCTTTAACCACCCCAATAATACGATTGATATCGCGGAAGCTCACACCTGTTCCAGTTGAAATATGTCCTGCGGCAGTGTTAGATGATGTTGTGAAGGGATATACTCCATGGTCAACGTCAAGACTGATTCCCTGAGCTCCTTCAAATAGAATTGATTTGCCATTGCGATGCGCATTGTATAGTTCAACAGATGTATCAGAAATATATGGCTCTAATTGTTTTCCATAATCAATATATGATTTAAGTATTTCACCAATACTTATTTCTAATTTATTACCAAGTGATTTTTCAATAATACCCTTAGAAAAATGATATCCTTTTTCCAATTTCTCCTTAAGGACATCTGGCTCCAATAAGTCTATCATGCGAATTCCATTGCGAAACATTTTATCAGCATATACAGGTGCAATACCACGGTTAGTACTTCCGGCAGCGAGCTTGCCTTGATGATTAGATAGAGCACCATCTAGTGCGATATGATAAGGCATTATAATGTGTGCTCGATCACTAACCATTAGTTTGGGGTTGATGCCCTTTTTTTGTATATAATGAATTTCATCTAACAATGCTTTTGGGTCAACGACAACACCATTACCTATGATAGACATTGGGGAGCCATATATAATTCCTGATGGAATTAAGTGGAGTTTAAAGGTTGTGCCATCTACAATTATAGTGTGTCCGGCGTTATTACCTCCATGAAATCGAACAACATAGTCTGACTCACCCGCAAAGAAATCAGTGATTTTACCTTTGCCTTCGTCGCCCCATTGGCCACCAACGATTGCGGTGACGTTAGACTGATTGGAAGACACGGTGTGCCGTTGATCGGTTTGGTAGTGAAAGGGGGAAAATCACAAATATTAATAAAATACAGGCAGGTATATTAGGATAATAAAAATAGGAATAAAAAGTTTAATCAGAATATTTTTTATTATTTTTTACTTTTTTTTTCGCCCATCTTAATAATTTTTTTATTGGTGGGAAATAATCTGCAAGAATTATTAGACCCGGGATTCCAAATACCCAGCCTTGAAAGATAGGGATCAATCCACCGATAATCCCGATAATTACTAAAATAATTCCGAGAGTGATTCGTGCCGTATTTTTTATCAAGGTATGTGATAGATTAAATCGTTTTTCAGTGTTTGATTTAATATCAAATCTGAAGTATTCATTAAATACTTTTCAAGAAAACCGTACACTAAATTATTTAATAATGTCGTAGATGTTTTAGCTGGCAAAGTCCCAACATCCATCACATAATGAATAATGGGGGAGAATAACGGGATATCAGAAAAGTCCAAATGTTGGGACTCTTTAATAATTAATCTATATTTTGGATTAGATGAATTTGCCATTAAGCTATCTAGGGTGGGGTAGTTCCCTGGATAGTCTGATCCTTCCCATGTGGGGCGACCCATAAATAGAAATGGTATATGGATACCATTTTTAATTGTTTGATCAGGGATAGGGCTTATCCAGCTATCTAAAACAAAACACGCTTTAATTCTGCTATCTATATCTGAAGCCAGGGTTGCTGTGGCCCCACCATAAGAATGCCCACCAACTGCAATTCTATCTAAATTTAATTTGCCGCTTAGGCTTGATTTAATTTTCCCAGAATATAATTTTTGTATTTGATCAATAATAAAGCTGATATCTTTTGCCCGTGTGTTCATTTGCATTGAGCGAATGTGAACGCTATCGGGGTGTCCAGTAATATCCGATCGATAATCTGCGTAATTTAGATTTGGGAAAATTGTGATATTAGCATCATAGCTATGGTCTGGCGCAATCACAATATAACCGCGGCTTGCTAAATATTCATACATCACTTGGTGGAGGTGGCGTGATCCAGTAATGCCATGGGAAAAAATTAAAATAGGGAATAAGCTATCGCTTTCAAGAAGGGGTATATCTTTATAACTATTTGTAAGGATATAATTTAAGTGACTTGGAAAAAATTCAGGAATATTCCCTGCGCTTGCTAAGGTTTTAGCTCGTAAATCAATAAAGTCTAAATATGGTTCTGGTTTATTATTAGATTGGTTTTTACCGGGGAACCAGGCCTGAACCATGATTTGTCTTAAATCATCAGGGTCTTCATTGGTAAACCACTCTAATCTACTTGAATCAACCCAGTGAAAAGTATTTGTACCTACATCAAAGTCTCCACCAGGTTCGGGTAGGTTAAACACCGGGACTGCCCAAGGAATAATAAATGCAAATGCTAGCCAGGTCAGAAGTATAACTTTGGTAATTGAATTAATAACTTTTTCTTGAAAACGGTGGCACACGTAGCTGGCGGGTAATAAATAAATGGCGAATGCAAACTGCCAACGATTGCCTTCATAGAAGTGCTGAAGAAGTATTGCTACAATTGTTGCAAATAAAAGGTAGAGATAGATTTTTCGCTCTTTGTGTGTAATGAGAGCGGTGATTGATCCGGTAATAAATATTATGGCTAGTATTTCAAGAGGTCGCATTCAATACTCATGTGTAAATTGAGCCCGGAAAATACTATTAGTAATTTAGAAATGTCATTTCAAAAATTAGATTTTAATTCAAAATGTGAATCAGAGATGAAAGAAGCATCTGAGACCACATTGAAGCATTTTATGCAACGAAGAACAGTGAGGGAATTCAGTGATAAAAAGGTACCGATAGAGATTATTAAAAATGCAGTGAAATCTGCTTCATCTGCTCCATCGGGCGCGAATAAACAACCATGGTATTTTGGGATTGTAAAAGACCTAAAAGTAAAAAAGAGAATAAGGCTAGCTGCTGAAAAAGAAGAAAAATTATTTTATGAGCAAAGAGCGCCTGAGTCATGGTTACAAGATTTAAATCAATTTGACACAGATTGGCACAAGCCGTTTCTGGAAACGGCTCCTTTTTTGATTGCCGTTTTTAAACAAAACTATGATTTAGGTAGGGCTGATAAGACAAAGAATTATTACGTTAATGAATCTGTTGGTATTGCGATAGGGTTTTTATTGGTTGCGCTCCATAATGCGGGGTTGGCCACTTTGGTTCATACACCAAGCCCAATGGGGTTTTTGGAAAAAATATTAAATCGCCCACAAAATGAAAAAGCGGTAGTTCTTATACCCGTTGGTTATCCAGCGACTAATACAAAGGTCCCTAAATTAAAAAAGAAATCTTTTGAAGATGTTGCCACAATTTTTTAACATGGAGAAATTATGCCAGTACGAATATTAATTACAGGAGGGACCTTTGATAAAGAGTATGATGAGATAACAGGTCAGCTTTATTTTAAAGACACTCACATGCAAGAGATTTTGAATTTGGGGCGTTCTCGATTAGATGTAAAAATTCGTACACTAATGTTGATTGATAGTTTGGATATGACAGATGATGATAGGGCCCTGATTTTAGAAAACTGTAAACGCATAGATGAAGATCAAATTGTGATTACTCATGGCACTGACACAATGACAAAAACAGCAGAGCTGTTGGCGAATGCCAACATAGGAAAGACTATTGTGCTTACGGGTGCAATGATACCATATAAATTTGGTAGTAGCGATGGTCTATTTAATTTTGGAGGGGCTTTGGCTTTTGCTCAGGCGCTACCTTACGGTGTTTATTTAGCTATGAATGGACGGTATTTTGATTGGGATAAAGTAATAAAAAATAAAAAAACAGGCATCTTTGAAGAGCTGTAGTTCACAGAGAGATATTTATATAGCATAGGCTATCTCTTCTAGGTTGATTGTTATCCGCAGGTTGTTTCCATTAACTTTGCGCATACTTCATATGGGTCCATATTTGCTGATGGTCTGCGGTCTTCTAGATATCCCTTGCCATCATTGGCTGTTTGCATAGGTATTCGAATTGATGCCCCTCTGTCACTTACACCATATCGAAATTCTTTGATGCTGCATGTTTCATGTAGGCCAGTTAACCGTTCTTCATTGTGGGCACCATAGGCTTTTATATGTTCATCGTGTTTGGCTCCCATTTTTTCGCAGGCTTCTTCAATAATCTTAATACCTCCATCACTTCGCATTGATTTTGTACTAAAATTGGTGTGTGCTCCAGCACCATTCCAGTCGCCCTTAACCGGTTTAGGATGGAGGGTTGCGCTTACACCATAGTCTTCACTAATACGATAGAGAATCCAGCGAGATATCCATAGTTGGTCTGCAACTTCCAGTGGCCCCAGTGGCCCCACTTGGTATTCCCATTGCCCCGGCATTACTTCTGCATTAATACCAGAAATTTCCAGACCTGCGTCAATGCATAGCTCTAAATGTTCTTCAACAATATCACGCCCAAAAACTTCATCAGCGCCCACACCACAATAGAATGGTCCTTGCGGAGCAGGGTATCCCCCCTCGGGCCAACCAAGAGGTGACCTCCCTTGGAATAAAGTATATTCTTGCTCGATGCCAAACCAGGCTTCTTCATGTTTAAATTTTTCTGCAAGCTCAGCTAAATGGGCTCGATTATTTGTTTTGTGTATTGAGCCATCTGGGTTCATTACTTCACACATGATTAGTAAATTATCACCACCTCGTACAGGGTCTAATACTTTATAAACAGGTTTTAGCATGCAATCGCTGTCATTCCCAACTGCTTGATTTGTGCTAGATCCATCAAAGCCCCATAGAGGTAAATCTTTAAGATTATTAATTGGCCCATTAATTACTTTGGTTTTTGAACGTAGTTTTTGTGTAGGGCGGTGGCCATCCATCCATATATATTCTGCTCTAATTTTACTCATTGATTTTTCCTGTAATTATTTTTTAATTAAGATTTATCATCTGATATTGGAATTAGCATCCCTGATTTATAAGAAGATAAAATAATTTGAGTTTCAGTTCTAATGACACCTGGCCAGCTTTGCACTGTCCTAAGTAATTCTTCTAAAGTGTTAGAATTTTTTGTGTTAATTAAAAGGGTGTGTGAGCCACTACCAGTAGTGGAAAAACACTGCACAACTTCAGGGGTTGAGCTTGCTTCAATCGTGACATCTTTATAGTGCTGGGATGAATCAGAAATAATGGTGATAATTGCTGCGACATCCAGGCCAATTGCTTTTGGGTCAATAACCGCCTGAAACCCTTCAATCACGCCCCCATCCTGGAGCTTACGAATACGCTCGGTAACTGTAGGGACGGAGACATCAATTCTTTCGGCAATGCTGCTGGCAGATTCTCTACCCTGCTGCTGCAGCTCATTTAAAATTTTTCTATCAATTATATCAAGTTTCATAAATAAATATATTTAAATATATTTAAATATTTACTGTATACACAATAAGTATTTTAGTTTATTACATAATAAGTTAAATATTTAAGGTATTTAATAATATTATTTTAATTTTAATAAAATAAAACAGAGTTTCACACTTAAGCGGGCATTGTGTACTTTATATATATAATAATTAATAATAGATGTCAGATTTCATTTTATATCATAACCCTAGGTGAAGTAAAAGTCGGGAGGCCGTGTTGCTTCTAGAGAACAATAATATAGATTTTACAGTGATAGAATATTTAAAAACACACATCACTAAAAAAGAGATATTGAGCTTGTCGGTTAAGCTAGGTATGCCGGTATCGGGGTTTATTAGAAAAAACGAATCTGATTTTAGAGAAAACAATTTTAATAGCATAATCGATAATAATAATGCGCTTGCTGATGCGGTTGCGCAATATCCGAAGATTATGGAGAGACCTATTGCTGTACGTGGTGAAAGAGCAGTGGTGGGGCGACCACCTGATAAGATATTAGCTTTGATTAATTGAGGTAATTAAATGAAAAACATATCGTTATTAACTATCATTGTTTTGATGAGCTGTGAGCCATTTGTTTCAGAATTTGATGATGTGTCCGATGCTATAATGTATGAAGCTTCGTCTAAAACAACTGCCGATGTTCCTGATAAAGTTAAGGTTGTAACCTGGAATATTAGATTTGGTATTGGCCGGTTCCCGTTTTTTGGCGACTCATGTGGGGATAGCGTTATCCTTGATAACCAATCTATTGGTAGAATTATGTCAGCGATTGCTGATACGCTTACAGCCATGGACCCGGATATTGTTTTACTTCAAGAAGCAGATGTGAATTCCAAGCGAACCGGATACATGGATCAGGTACAGTATCTCCTTGACAACACTAACCTCAATTATGGTTGTTATGGCTCCATGTGGAAGGCAGATTATATAATGAGCGATGGTATAGGTCGTGTTGATGCTGGTAACGCAATTTTATCAAAATTTGAGTTAACGGACGCGGAGCGAATTCAGCTGCCGCTCAGAGGTGACCAAGACCCCCCTATTCAATATTTTTATTTGAGGCGAAACATTGTTAAAGCAAAGATTCCAGAATTAGCCATAGGGGCTAGTAGCTTATTTGCTGTAAATATACATGCCACTGCTTTTGCAACAGACGATACTAAAGAGCAACACATTAATGAATATATAAATACTTTAGCTGAAATACATGATGCCGGAGATTATTTTGTTACGGGTGGTGATTTAAACTCTGTGCCTCCTGGAGCTGAAACTGATTATTGTTTGAGTGATATGTGTGATGGAGACGACTATCACACAGATGACGCGCTGAATGAGCACAAAGAAGGCAGTTATTTTGAAAATTTTGAAGGAGAACCCGATATTCTTCTTCCTCTTTACAGTGCTTATGATGCGGCTATTGATTCATCAGAGTCTGGGGCCCAAGTTAACTTTACTCATGCGCCAAGCACAAGCTATGCCATGAATAATATTAAGTATGATAGAAAGCTTGATTATTTGTTTACGAATAGGATGTGGATTGATAGTCTATCTCATACACATCAAGGCCCATGGGAGTTAAGCGACCACATGCCCGTGAGTGCGGCCATAGAGATGGGGGTTGAATAGTGAAACGTTTTTTATGTTACCCATTATTGTTTTGTATGTTATCATCAGAGACAAGATTCTGGGACTCTCATTCGGCCTATCTTTTACCCGAAAAACGCATAGAAGTCGGCGTTTTCCAGCCTCTGCGATATGGTCATTCAGATAATTTAGAGTACAGTGTTTATCCGCTATGGTTTTTTGTGATGCCAAATATATCGATTAAAAAACCTACTGCGGCATTGGGAAATTTTAATTCTGCTATGCGGTATAGCTTTATGTATCCAACTCCTTTTTTAAATATGATTGCCAAGAGCGGCTTGGGGGGTGTTATTTCACCTGACTTTCAAATGCCTACAATGATAGGTATTTCAGGGACCTGGCTTTTATCAAGCTCTGTCAGAGGAGTTGATGTAACGCTTAGTACGGGGATGGATATTGGTATTGTGCTTGGAGATTTAGACTCGCGCTCCAGTATAGACCTTCCATTGGTTTATCATAGACTTGGAGCGTACTATAATAACTGGGGAATGCACACGGGGATAGATCTTCAAAAAAATATTGGTAGCAATATCAGTGTTTTAGGCGATTGTGATTTGCGGTGGCTGCCAGGTCTTGATGGTGATTTTTCATTAGAACATAAGCTGCTTATAAGTTGGAAAAAATCGGATAATTTTAGAGTAATGACTGGATACAAATTTGTGATGGGAGAATACCCATATGGTTCCGATATGAGGCTACTGCCTTATTTGCCGATGGCTGAAATGTGGGTGCCAATGATTGAGTTGCAGTGGGCTAGAAATAGAAAATAACAGTTTCATCTTGACTTAGTTCAACATCCATGGTTATGTTTGATATGTCTTGAGATCGGGAAATTAATATAAAGTCTTATTTTAGAAAACTTTATCCCACATACCATTTATTTCCCTCAATTTTAGTACAAGCCAAACCACAAGCAATACATATATGGCAAAAACTAGTTATTCGTTAATCAATCATTTTTTAAATATTCTAATAAGCCTATTCTTTATGTTTGGGGCCCTAAATGCTATTGATACTGGTAAAATGTCGGGCCGAGTGTTTGATAAAGAAACGGGGGACCCATTGCCTGGCGCAAATATCATGATTCTGGAAACAACTATGGGTACAGCCAGTGACGTTAACGGTGACTACTTAATATTAAATATTACTCCAGGAAAATATAATATCAGGGCACAGATGATTGGTTATACCACCATGAGCGTTGTAGATGTTATTATTAATGGAGACCTTACAACGACAATTGATTTCCCATTAACGTCTGAAGTGATAGAGGGTGAAGAAGTTGTTGTTGTTGCAGAAAAACCCCTGGTCCAGGCTGACCAAACTTCGAGTCGAAGAAGCATTACATCAGATGAATTACTTAATATGCCTGTAAGTAATGTAGAAGCGGCTGTGGCCTACACGGCTGGGGCTGTTGACAATGGAGGCTTGCACTTTAGGGGTGGGCGAACTTCCGAAGTGGTTTATATGCTTGATGGCATACCTATAAAAGATCCCTGGAGTGGAAACTCAAATGATACAAATGTTCCCTTACTAAGTATCAGTGAAGCCAATGTTATTACAAGTGGTTTTGGGGCGGAGTATGGAGATGCCCAATCAGGGATTGTTGAATTAACCAGTAAGGAAGGGCGTAATAATTTTGCCGGGAATGTTCGTTTGAATTCATCTGGGCCACTAAGTGCTGACCCAACTTTTAGTTCACCATATGAAGTTAATACTGTTGAGTTTAGTTTGAGCGGTCCCGTGCTTAAAGATAGGGTTCATTTCTCTATTATTGGTGAACAGCAAGATAGGGCTGGCCAATTTAGAAATCAGAAAAATAATTCTTCTAGTTATACTGGGCGCCTATCATATAAAATTAATGATAAGCTAAAATTGAGTTTTTCAGGGCTTTTATCGCAATCTGATTTTGACGATGGGTTTAACTACTCATATAGTCAATTGATTTCAGAAGATTTACAAAGTGGCTTTATGCCTCGATATGCAAAGGCGTATGATGGGGAAATTGGTTCGATAGCTGACGGGATGATGCAGGATGGTGAAGTCCCTAGTTTTTATACTGATTGGTGGATCACTGACGGGCTACAAACTGAAGATATAGACGGCGATGGAATACTTGATTTATATATTGAATATGAGCCTTATGCAGACTGGAATGGTAATGGTCAGTGGGATGAAGGTGAGTGGTTTAATGATATAAACTTTAATGAAGTATATGATGATTCGCCATTTGAACATGATATTGATGCATCTAGTCAGCAGATTGTGGTGGCAGATGGTGATGGAGCAAATGAAGATTATAATAGAAACTTTTTTCTCGATTCTGAAGGCGCATTAGACTTTTGGTATGGGAATGGTATTTTAGATACTGAAGACACAAATGGGAATGGCATTTTAGACCCGGGTGAAGATTTAAATGGCAATGGTGTAATAGACGCAGAAGATATCGATCGAGACGGGGAAATGACAACTTTCAATATGTTTGAAAGGCGACCTCTTTGGAGCGATAAGCAGTATATGTGGAATGCCGGGCTAACCTGGACTCTATCAAAAAATACTTATATGACCTTTCGCGTGGCTCAATATACTACAGAGCTTCAATCCAATATTGTAGAAAGAGTGAATGAAGACACTGATGGTGATGGCGTTCTGGATGTTTATTGGTCAACTGAGCCCTATGAAGATCTCAATGGTGACAGCAAATGGAATGAAGGAGAGTGGTTTGGTGATGTTAATGGCAATAATACATACGATAAAGAGCTAGACTGGGATGTGGATGGCGATGGAGATAAAAGAAATGAAGACTTAAATGGTAACGGGATACTAGATGCCTACACCCCGGATAAACCAATTACCGGGATAGACGACCCTCAGGATATGTTCCGTGATGATAATAACAATGATTATGTGGATGAATCTGAGAGAGACTGGAATAATGATGGCGTTATAGATGCATATGATATGAATTATTTTTGGATGCCTTGGGCTGATATACCTGATGAAGGATTTATTCACCATGGTGATTTTTATGGTGTTTCACCAGGGAGTCCTTACACATATAACAGAGATCACTGGCATTTTGATAAAAAGATTATGACCACTTATAAAGTGGATTTAGTTAGCCAGATTAATCCGAGCAACCAGATTCGTTCTGGCATAGAGTTAATTGATTATGACATGGAGAATCATTGGCCCCCGGATCGTTATGGTTATGCTGAAAATGATAAATCAGAGCCAACAAATTTATCAATTTATGCAACCGACAAAATGGAGTACAAGGGTATTATTGTGAACTCCGGGTTAAGATTTGAATATTTTAGACCCAATGCAACGTACCCATCTGATGAAGAAGATCCGACTTGGACAAGTAATGATTATGCGGACTGGGACGGGGATGGTAAAGATGAAGAATATAAACAATGGCGCGCTAATGCGGGCATGTATGTCCATGAGTTAGATGATATTAAAGATCCTTTAGAAGCAGAAAACAAGCTATTGTTGGCTCCTCGCTTAGGTGTTTCTTTCCCGATTAGTGACAAGTCACTATTGTATTTTAATTATGGTCGCCAGTACCAAAGGGCTGCGTTGGCATACATGTTTAGAAATAACACATTTAATTTAGGTGGAGGGTTTCCAATTGTTGGTAATCCCAATATGGATCCCGAGCTAACAACGGCCTATGAAGTTGGGGTCAGGAGAGAGCTGCCAAGAGAACTTTTGTTAGAAGGGAAGGCTTTTTATAAGGATATTTTTGGTTTAACTGATACAAGGCCTATTTATTGGACTGTATCGGACTGGTATACGACCTATTACAATAGAGATTACGGTAATGTCCGAGGATTTGAGATTGTTCTAACTAGGCGCCCAGGGAAATTATTTTATGGTGAAATAAATTACACCTACTCTATTGCAAAAGGTAAAAGCAGTAGCGTTGGTCAGGGTTACTTAACCGAATGGTCGGGGAATATTGTTCCCACATTTGAATCTTATTTAAGCTGGGATCAAACTCATACATTAAATTTAAATTCTAATGTTTCGTATAAAGGGGTATTGGCAACTTTTATCATGAATTATGGTAGTGGTACTCGGTATACCAAACCCAATCAGGGTCGCTTGACATTAGAAAACACAGAGACCTTCCCCTGGTATGTTACATCTAACTTTCGCTTGAGCTATTCTCGTGAAGTAGCGGGGACTAATATTGGTGCGTATATGTATGTTACTAACCTATTTAATTTTAAACGATACAGATGGGTAGTAGATACTGAGTGGTATCATCAGTTTAGATCTTTAATAGAAACATATGATGAGAATGATGATGGAGAGGTTACTATGGAAGATGGGCAAGATAACTATTTTGGATATATGGGGAATGTAGACTTGGACCATGATGGTAAAGTTGATGAAAACAAATTATATCCTGAGCAAGGCCCGTATTTAAATCCTGTTATTTATCAAGATCAGAGAAGAATCCAAATAGGTCTAACGGTGAGTTTTTAAATACGGCTTATGAAAATTTATAATACTTATTTTATTCGATTGATGTGTTTGGTTTTTTTAATGATGCCAACAAATGGAAGAGAAAAACATACTAATGAATCCCAAAGCTATATGGGAAAAAGTACAGCAACTCGCCCTGAAAAAGCTTTCTATAACCACACGACAAACAATAATTGGATGGCGGCTACAAATTATGGAAGCTATGGGGATCCCAATTCGTCTTCTACGGGACGCCCATCTGCGCAATGGCCAGGTGGTTCGGGGAATAACTATCTTTACGATGCTGGTCTTTGGGTTGGAACAAAGATAGGGGGACAGGCAGCGGTAACAACATATTTTTATAGCCCCGATCAAGAGTGGTTACCCACGGTTGGTTTCCCCGGTGAATTAGGCTCACAAGTTAATGGTCAATCCGCAAAATCTATTGAAGATTCTTATGTAGTATTTGATGACACAGAAGATAGGCCAGAGAGTAATCATGTTCCAATTGGTTTAAAGGTGTTTCAGCAGGGCCTTACTTGGAGTTTGCCGGATTATGATGACTTTGTTGTTTTTGAATATAAGATAGTTAATACCGGGCTTAACGGTGACTTGGAAGATGTATTTGTAAGTTTTTGGTATGATATTGATGCAGCATCTTCGGATGATACTGAGAACCATATAGATGACCTTGTTGATTATGATGGATGGGATGGCGTTGATTCAAACACAGATCAGTTAGATGTAGTTGACCCGATGGATTTAGATAATGATGGTCTAACGGGTTATGATGAGTATGGGGTTCCTTATTTAAAAGATCAGCCCCAAAACCCCAATTATAATCCATCAAAGGGTGAGCCCGATGGTTTTTACGATGAATGGGCAATTATTTTAGATCCAGATGGAGATTCATTGAAGTGGCAAGCAGATGTAGATGAATTGGGTCGTGTTGCAGGGGAAAGTGCGGTACTTGATGATGGTACAGTGTTAATAGGGTATCTTTACCCCAGAACATTATCATATATATATGATGGTGACAATCCAGGATCATCTAGCAATGATTATGGGGAAAGAGAAAAATCACCCACCAATGAAGGTTTTTTAGGTGGACAAATTATTTACACAGACGCGGGTAAGCAAATTACCGCTGAAGACGGTAATTCTTATATGGGTGGTTATTCACACCAATGGTGGAATTGGGAAAGTGATCCAGGCACAGATAAGGATAAGCTAGATTATATTAATGGTGAACATGCGGCAAGCCAAGGGAAGAAATTTTTAAATAACCCATTAGAACTTGGTTATCCTCAATTTGATTATCGTTTTTTATTGTCTACTGGTCCATTTGATATTGCTGAGAATGATACTATAAAAGTTGTATTCTCAGTTGTTATTGGTTCAGGTTTGAGAGAATTAAGGTCTAATGCTGAAAATGCAGTTAAAGCTTATTACTCTGGTAGTGATTGTACTCCACTTGAGCCCTGTGATTTTGATGAAGGCAGCCATTGGGCATTGCCCATTCCTCCTAGTGTCCCTCTTCTTTCATATAGTCCAATTAGTGGAGGGATGAATCTTGTGTGGGATAATTCAGCTGAGTCCTTTTTTGATGATGCTCAGGCTGTTAATGATTTTAAAGGTTATCAAATATATAGAGCGACATATGACCCCCAAGATTGGAGCCTAATTGCTGCATTTGAAAAAAATGAAACGAGAAATGAGAGCTATGTAGTCACAATTAATGGTGATACTCTTAATCAGAAAGATAGTAATGGTGATTGGATATTGGCAACCCTACCAGATATTACGAATGCTTTTTCTGATACTGGATCTGTTACCCCTTGGGGAGACACTATTTCAGCTCCGATTTATGGTTTGCCATATTACTATGGTATTTCTGCATATGACTCTGGTC
>MDTC01104089.1_pt1 | contig 14570 bp, 9 predicted proteins | sample 811181 | NCBI WGS metagenome assembly MDTC01 (sample SAMN05326644, study PRJNA326480) | marine metagenome | isolation source: seawater | place: Pacific Ocean: North | collected 2011 | reverse complement strand
TGTTTTGCTCGAAAAACCAGAAAATGCGAAACTGTTACCTGATTCTGCTTCTCCAGTTATTTGGGGCTATGAGGCAGATCATCCTTTTCATGAACAAGCGAAGGCAATTTCAAAGAGCGGTTTGTCTTATCGAATTGCTCCTGGTACCGGGACATGGAGAAGTTTTTCGGGGCGTTGGTCCACCGCCCAAGCAAACTTAAAGTCTGCAGTCATGAATGCCCTTCAGCATAAGGCTGAGGGGATTTTGCTAACCAGTTGGGGAGATTGTGGAAATCATCAACCTTGGCCTATCCACTACCCTCCTCTCTTTCTGGCTGCTCAACTCGCATGGTCCGGAAAAGAGTGTGAGCCTAAAGTATTTGCTTCGGAGATGGATCGTAAGCTTATCGGTGATGGTGAATCAGGATATTCCGAATGGATGCTCGACTTTGGATTACTCGATCAAGTCATTGGTTCCGATATCCACAATGCCAGCCTCACCTGGAATTTACTCTTTAGTCCACAACCGGAAATTCTTCCAAAATTCGTTCGGGAAAATTTTTCTGAAAATTCTTTGGAAGCAGGCATGCAACATTTGAGAATTTTGGAGCATCAATTGTCGGAGATTTCAAAATCATCCGGATCGCAAAAAGTGCATGAAGAACTTTCAATCGGGCTTGAACTTTCAAAAATCGCCTTAGGCAAGGGATTGAGCTTTATATCTGGGAATTATCAAAGCTTCAAGATTCCCTCGGATCTCGCAGATCGATTTGAAGATTCCTGGTTGGCACGGGCAAGACCCGGTGGATTATCCGAAAGCCTGTTGCTTCTCAGGAGTGCTCTTTTCCCGGATCAGAACGCTGCTTAATTCTGGTAAATCTTTGGCCACCGCATCAGCCAATATTCTTCCTTTCGGGGTCAGTGATACTTTCCCTTTTTTACTCTCACACAATCCTTCCTTCCCTAAATTCAGAAAGAAACTGGCCACCGGATCAAATGCAGTAAGAGGCAAAGAAAAATTCTTTGCGAGGATTTTCAAGTCCACACCCTCGTTCAATCGAAGGCCAAAAAGCACTGCGTCTCGAGCTAATTCAAATTTGCTCAAATTTTGATACTCTTGATATTCAATTTCAAGGTTATCATTCAACTGGGTCGACCAGTGCTCAAGGTTTGAAAGATTCTTTCTTCTAACTCCTTGATACTGGGAGCATGCGGAAGGACCATAACCAAGCCATTCATTCATTCTCCAAGTATTAAGATTATGACGACATGCGAACCCCGGTTTCGCAAAATTCGAAATTTCATATTGTTTATAACCATGCCGGGGCAGAAAATCCCACGCTTTTTCGTAAAACGAAGCCTCTTTCTCCGAATCCAAAGGAATCTTGCCTTTTGCCATTTTAACATACAATGCAGTATCTTCCTCGAAAGTTAGGCAGTAAGTAGAAAGATGATCAGGTTGTAACTCAATCGCACGAATCATATCGTTTTCCCATTGTTCAAGAGTCTGACCCGGTGCCCCGAATATCAAGTCCAAGTTTACTGATCGAAATCCGATCTCCCGAATCATTTGGAATGCGTCGACCGCTTTACTTACTTCATGCATTCTTCCAAGTTCCGACATCAATCCGGAATCAAAAGTCTGAACACCTAAAGAAATGCGATTTATTCCAATCTCTGAAATGGCTTCCAATTTTTTGCTAGTAATTTCAGAAGGTGCCACTTCCATTGAGCACTCGGCATCTTCTTGCAAGTCCTGTGAATTGATTATGTCGCCCAATCGCTTAATCTGATCGACTTTAAGTAACCCCGGGGTTCCGCCGCCAATGAAAACAGTTGAAAAAGAATGATTAGCTGGAAATCGCTCGACTTCCTTTTCCAGGCCATTAAAGAAGAGATCAAATCCCTTTTTGCTTGGTCTCTCTTGATAAAATGCGCAAAAGTCACATGTGGTAGAACAAAATGGAACATGCAAATACATACCGAGATCGGAATTATTTCCTGTTTTCTCTTCTCTTTCGGGCATCTATCGAGCTCCCTTCACATTATCAGAATAATTAATCATGAACATCATCCTCAAACTACTCGCTTTTCTCACCTTGTCAGCAAGCTTGTTTATTTTTACAAGCTGCAAACGCCCAAGTTTTATCAACCTGACTGCCACTAACATCAGTCAGAATCCATCGGGTATATACACCTTACAAACAGAAATCGACATACAAGATAGAAAAGTTCAGAAGGATAGTATAAAAGTTTCTGCCATCGTGGGCGGAGAATCAATTCCCATGGTTAAAGATCCGGTCAATACATTTCTTTGGAGTTGTGATTATAAACTTCCGAGTGGGTTTGACGAGGCGACCTATTATTTTGAAGCCGGATACATCACCACTCAGGACAATGGAAATCAAGCCGAAAGATTGGTCAAAAGTGAATTGCAAGTATTTCGGCTTGAAAATCGATATGTCGGAAATCTTGCCTCCTACCGTGGTCCAGTCGGGGCTGAAATTGCGGTGCAGGGCCGCGGCTTGACCAAATACGATTCTATTGTTCTTGGTGGCGAAGAAACCAGCACCCGGTATCTTTCCGAAAATGAGCTTCGCTTTAACATTCCTCCCCTACCTGCCGGCATTGACTATCCAGTCCAGCTAATTGGAGGTCCTCATGGGGCACTGGATGTTGGAAATTTCAGAATCGACGAAAGCATGCTCGGAGTCGTTCCCAGTGCTCTGGAAATCCAATCCGGAGATTCCGCAACTATCCTTTTCAAAATTGATTATGAAGCCCCCAGTGGTGGAATTTCGATCGATGTAAAGACAAACATTCCCTCATCGGTCATAATGCCGGAAGCTTTGATTTCAGAAGGTGATAAAACCGTAAACATTCCCATTCGTGGTGGTGAACCCGGGGAGGGGAAACTTATAGTTACCGCTCCAGGTTATGATTCCGTCGAGGTTCCAATCCGGGTTTTCTAAAACAGCTCGACTCTCTCTGTTCCAATGAGCGATACCGCTGGAGCGGTTGGATTTAGCATTTCCGTTGTCATCCCCTGCCTCAATCGAGTCATTGAACTTCAGCGGGCACTCAAGTCCATTTATCAACAGACAAAACAACCGGATCAAATTATCGTCGTTGACGATGGCTCGGAGCAACCCCTCGAACCACAAATAAGCCCCTTCTTTCCAAAAGTTGAATGGCTTACACAAGAGAACCGGGGTGTTTCTTCCGCTCGTAATTTTGGAATTCAAAATGCCTCTGGTGACTGGATCGCCTTACTTGATTCAGATGATGAGTGGACTCCTGAAAAATTGGAATCTCATATTTGGATTCACCAACAAAAACCTGACTTACTTGCCTCTCACACAAACGAAATTTGGATCCGTAATGGCAACCAAGTAGTCCCACCGAAATACTTGGACAAATCCAATCATGAACTTTTCCAACGCTCACTTACACGCTGTTTAATATGCCCATCCTCCGCATTTATTCATCGATCTATTTTTAGAAAAATTGGTTCTTTTGATGAAACCCTAACTGCTTGCGAAGATTATGACTTTTGGCTTCGCTTGTTAGCAGAAGAAGAAAAAATTGAACTCATAGATAAAAAACTCACAATCAAGCATGGTGGCCATTCCGATCAACTTTCCGCTACCACTTGGGGAATGGATCGATTTCGTATCAAATCCTTGGAGAAGTTACTGGATCATTCCAAACTCTCTGTGCATCAAACTCAGGCAATCCTCGAAACCTTGGTTAAGAAATCAGGGATTCTCATTCAAGGTTCAATAAAAAGAGGCAGGAATGACCAAGTCCTCGAATACAAAAAAAAGAAGGCGATTTTCCACAAGATGATTGAAGCAGAATTCGCAAAAAGTAGCTCATGAATTTTGTCGTCGCCCTGCCTACAGAAGCCAAGCCTATTGTAGAAGCTTTTGGTTTGAAGAAGTATTCGCAAAAAACCCCATTTCCAATGTACAAAAACGATCTTCATACTTTGGTAATTTCGGGAGTTGGTAAAAATAGAGCGTCAAGTGCGACAGGGTATCTACTTGGACGAAATCAATCGACCTGTCCAGTCTTCCTAAATTTCGGAATTGCGGGGCATGGGAGTCTTCCTCTGGGGTCCGCTTTTTTGGCTACCCGAATAATCAGCGACCAAGAGTCTGAAAACTACTATCCACCACAAATCATTAGCTCTCGAATTAGAAAGTCACCTCTGTGCTCGGTTTCGAAGCCAGTTACTGACTATCCTGAAGAGATTGGCTATGACATGGAGGCTCATGCCTTCTTTGCCACTGCATGCCTTGGCACTACCCGGGAACTAATCCAGGTATTCAAGGTTGTATCCGACAATCCGAATCATTCGATTGCACAAATTGATGGCGATCAAATCACTCAGCTTATTGCTGGGAGCCTCCCTGATTTCCAAACCATTTGCGGTCAACTTCAATCAATGGAAAAAGAAATCAATCCGAAATCGGAAGAAATCGAATTTAAGACTATCGGCTATTCCATTCATCCCTTTTCGCAGACTCAGCGCCACCTCCTCGATCGGCTCTTTAGACACGCCCACTCGCTTGCAATAGATCAGTCCATAATTTTGGCCGGGCTACGGTCCGGAAAGTCGGCCAAAGAAGCAATTCGTAATCTCGAAAAAATTCTTGAGCCCCATCGTGTAATCAAATGATTGATCAAATCTATTTTGAAGAGGAGATTGAGGATCACCCGCGGACTCAGGAATTTTTTGCACGCTTCCCCAAAGCCACTCTTACTCCCTGCCTTCATTACAAAGAGGTATTCAATCCAGTCGGCCAAAATTTTAGACTACAAAAACAAAAGCCCGGCCTCATTCTCGCAAAGCAAAATGGGAAACGCATTCAATCTATTCCCGAAAGTTATGGGATTGGAGGGAAGCAAAATTTTTACTTCTCACATTTACTGAATTGTTTATACGACTGTCGTTATTGTTTTCTTCAGGGAATGTATCCTTCTGCCCATTATGTATTATTTGTAAATTACGAAGAATTTTGGGATGATATTTTTGAAAAAACCAGCCAGAGTTCAGAAATACCGACATGGTTCTTTTCCGGGTATGATTGCGACAGTCTCGCGATGGAATCAACGACTCGATTCGTCGAATTCTTTCTTCCGCTTTTCGCCAAAAATCGCAATGCATACATTGAATTAAGGACCAAAAGCGTAAACATTAGAATTTTAAAAAAGTATTCACCCAGCCCCAACATCGTAACCGCATTCAGTTTTACGCCAGAAGAAATAAGCGAACAACTGGAAAATGGAGTCCCCAAAGTCAAATCCCGTATCAAAGCCATGCTGGAACTTGCTCGTCAAGGATGGTTAGTTGGAATTAGAATCGATCCTGTAATCGACTGTATCGATTTCGAAAACCGGTATGCTAAACTTTTCAATCAGTTGATAAAAGATTTACCTCTTCCTTCACTTCATTCTGTATCACTAGGAAGTTTTCGCATGCCCACATCCTTTTTTCGCAGAATTGAAAAACTATATCCTCACGAACCTTTGTTTGCCGGAAAACTAACCAATAAAAATAACTCAACCACCTATTTACCCGAACTCGAACACAATCGGTTACAGGTTTGCAAAAAATTATTGCTCGATCTCCTGCCTCAGGAAAAACTCTTTCTTTGTGAAATGAATTCATCATCACCATAATTCATGGTTGATTCTCCGATTGCCTTTTTCAAGTTCTTTGCTTACAAGGACAAAATGGTTTGCCACCTTAGCTCAGTTGGTAGAGCGCCTCACTTGTAATGAGGATGTCGTCAGTTCGACTCTGACAGGTGGCTCCATTTCAATCTTTTTCCGTATTCGATTAAACTTACATCAGAATAGTCTCAATTGTGAAGTCCCAATCAATATGAATAGTGTATTCGTTTCTAAATCTTACACTCAGAAAGACATTCACCGCGAAAATTCGCTTTTATCCCCCTTAAGTTTAAAATTTTTTCCGATCTTCCCGCTGTTTTTTCTATTTTTCTCGTGCACGCAGACGGATGTGGAAGATGGTGCGGGAATACGATCCATTGAGATGGTAGAGGTAATTGAAGAAAACGGAATGATTTACATACCAGGTCAATCCTACAGGAGGGGGAATGAATTCAATCCTGGGAACGGACAGATGTATCCGGAAGAGTCTCCGATTCATCAAGTTGAGGTATCCAGTTTTTGGATCGATAAATATGAAATTACAAACGCGGAATTTAAAAAGTTCGTTGATGAAACTGGATTCATTACTTTTGCTGAAAAACCACTAGACCCGACGGAATTTCCAAATGCACCCCCTGATCAAATGATTCCAGGAGCAACCGTGTTTTCGCCTCCTCGAAAAGAAATTGATCCTTGGGCGACCGAAGATGCTTGGAGATGGTGGTCTTACCGTAAAGGTGCTTGCTGGAGACAACCTGAAGGTGATGGTTCGAACATTGCGCAGAGAATGGACCACCCAGTAGTTTGTGTAAATGTAGATGATGCAAAAGCTTATGCAAAATGGGCGGGGAAAAGATTGCCCACAGAAGCAGAATGGGAACTCGCTGCCCGAGGAGGGTTAAAAGATAAAATGTTTTGCTGGGGCAATGATCCCAAACCAAAAGGTTTGTGGATGGCAAATTGCTTCCAAGGTAGATTTCCCGCAAAAAACTCTGCCCAAGATGGATATTTGGGAACCGCACCAGTTGGCTCCTTTCCACCGAACGGATATGGGCTCTTTGATATGTCTGGAAATGTTTGGGAAATTTGCAGTGATTTCTATCACCCTGCTTACTATCAATCTTTCATTACCGATCCAATGCCTAATCCTCAAGGTCCAAACGATGCGATCACCAGCGATGAACTTCAACACTTCAATCGATATGGTACTTGCCCAAAACCACGTGAGGGAACGAGCGAACTTACTTTTTTATATGTTAGCAAAGGCGGATCCTTTCTTTGTCATTGGGATTATTGTCTTCGTTATCGCCCTGCTGCCCGACATTACGCCGAGAATCTTTCGCCAACCAATCATGCTGGTTTTCGCTGCGTCAGAGACGAGAAGTAATCTTAAAATCTGCCAACAAGGATCTTGTTATTTTTTTTAGTTAATTAATTTGCCGCATATATCAATCATCATCTTTTATAATTTGTAATTGCCCATCGAATCAAAAAAAATGTGGGAATTTCATTTTTTCAATACAATATACTAGTGAATGTATAATTTATTCTAAAAAACGAGTTCATTACTTCGGAATCTTTGACACTAGCTATGAAAAAACCTAATCCAATCACTACATGTTGAGATTTCCTAAAATACTACAAATTTATCTTGCGGTATCAGATCAATTATAACAAATTTATAACAATGAAAAAGTTTATTGCCTGCTTTTGTTTTTTATATCTGTCTGCAAATTTGTTCGCGAACGCGGAAAGGGACTTTCATTCGAAAAATGGACAGAAAATTAATGGTCTTGTTGAAAAATTTTTCCCTAACGGTGATATCCTCCTACGACGAACGATCGACAATCAATTATTTAGGATCAAACTTGATATTTTCACCGAGGATGATCAGGCATTCGTGAAAAACAACTTTGCACCTAACCGCGAATTACTTCCTGACTTTAAACTTCCCCTATCCCAGAGCGATTTATTAAACAACGCCCGTTGGATTGATACTATGATTGAGTCGAAACTCAAGTCGTATAATCTCCGTACTAACAAACAAGCAAGTGAAGAGGTTTTTTTAAGACGTGCTTACCTCAAAATCATTGGTCGAATCCCAACACTTGATGAAACAAAAACTTTCCTTGAGGATCGCGATCGTGCTACCAAGAGGACCAGACTAATCGACCAATTGCTAGGTTCTGCTGGTTATGTCAGCAACTGGTTTCACTTTTGGGCAGACATTTTGAGAGCCAAAGATAATTTCGGAAATCGGGTTTCAGGGCGGCCATTTATTGACTACATAAAAAACTTTGTTGCAAGCAACCAACCTTACGATCAGTGGGTTCGCGAAATGCTCTCATCTACAGGTGCAATGTGGGAACGTGGGAACGGCGGGGTTGGTTACTTCGCCCGTGACCGAGGAATGCCCTTGGACAACATGTCAAACACAGTTCGTGTTTTTCTTGGGACTAGTCTCGAATGTGCTCAATGTCACGACCATCCTTTTGATCGTTGGACTCAGAAGCAATTCTACGAAATGGCTGCGTTTACCGACGGTGCGAGTAACATCAACATGCGGACTGGAAGCGACAACATTAAAACTCTTTTACAATTAGGCAGGGATGAACAGCGAAGGCTAAGCCAAAGCGATCGAAACCGTGATTCCACTAATATCAGAAACCGTGTTCGTGACATTCGCGAGATGGTTGAAACTGGCCTCGCCAGCATGGGCACGGGCAAGATCAGGCTTCCTCTCGATTATCAGTACGACAACGCTAAGCCTGGAGCTCAACTTGAGGCCAAAACAATATTTGGACTTGTAACAACACTTGACGAAAATTTAGACGAACAGGGATCACGAGCATCTTACGCCAATTGGTTGGCGTCTGAATCTAATCCACGATTCACAACTGTCATTGTAAACAGACTTTGGAAAGAGGCTTTCGGACTAGCTCTGATCGAACCACTCGATAATATGTTTGATGACACTATGGCTACCGATCCAGCCCTACAGCGCCATTTGGAGAAAGTAATGGTGGCCTTGAACTATGACCTCAAAGAGTTTTTGAGAATTATATACAACACTCAAGCGTTTCAACGGGAAGCTCCATCGAGAGAATTGATGTCAAGAGATGCAAAAGATACTGTCATGCCTCCCGAAGTAAAATGGGTCGTTGCCGGTCCTAATCCTAGTGCTCCAACCAAATACAGCGTGCCCTACTTTTACCAAGGACCTATGCTTGATAGAATGTCTGGCGAACAGCTTTGGGATTCACTCGTAACCCTCAATTTTCCCGATGCTGACACTCGAAAACTTAAACAAAGAGATGATTACGCAAATTATGAAAGCTATTTGACGATGTCCGGAGAGGATCTCTTCGCACTTGCAATGGCCAAAGCTGGACTTACTCCTGGTGCTTCCGCAGCAATGACCAATGCTCCTCCCGTTGAGCTCAAACCTGCGCAAAAAAAAGCGGTTGATGAGGTACTTAAATTTGCTGACCTCTATTGCATGAGTTGCCATGATTCAAGTAAATCAAGAGGAGATATCGACATCGAGAGATACCACGAAAAGCCTAGTAGTTTAGCCTCCAGTTCCAGCATGTTGAAGATGTTGCATGACAATATCCAAAGTAAAGAAATGCCTCCGAAAAAGCAGCAGCTTCAACCAACTGACAAAGAGCGAGATAAAATTGTTCAAACGATAGCTTCTCTCATGAACAATATGCCTGCAAAGCCCGTTGTCATGACTGCTAAGTTTGGACCTCCTACTAATACAACCTGCCCTCTCAAACCAGGTCGTGCGATTGACCCTACACTCCTTGCACTCGATGAGAATGGTGAAACTATTGGATTTTGCTGCCAAAATTGCCTGAATCGCTTCAAAGCTCAAATGATTGAAAAAGCAAAGCCAAAAACGATGTCTGCTTCCGCATCCTATGACAACTCCAACTATGTAAAGGATCGCAACAGCATCCGTGCATCTGAACTTCCTTCACCTGCACCGTCTGGTCACATCATCCAAGAATTTGGAGGATCTGACCGCGAACAAATCGAAGGTAGCCACAAACAAGCCTCAGTTACTCAGGTTCTTAATATGCTTAATGGATATATCGAGACCAGTTTACTTAAGAAAAAAGACGCTACAATCATCAAAAATGTTGACGAAGGCAAAACAGTCGAAAGTAAGATAAGTAATGCTTTCTTAGCAATTTTGAACCGGGAACCTTCCAGTATTGAACTTCGAATTTTCAAGGACGGAATCCGATCCAGCGAAGATCCTACCAAAGATTTAATTTGGTCATTAGTCAACAGTCACGAATTTTTATTTGTCCAATAAACCATTTAACAATATAATATAACACGGGCTTTATCATGAACATGAGCATAAACAACATAGATGAATTAGGACGCAGAGAATTTATTGCAAATGCTGCAAAAGCGTGCTTGGGAGTGGGCCTTATGCCCATGGCAGGCTCTTACATTCACAACAGCGTCAAGGCATTGACTCCTGGTGCCCGGCCAGCTAAGGCTCGTCATGTCATTTATCTTAATATGGGAGGTGCTATGTCCCATCTTGACACATTTGGCCCTAAACCAAATAACCCCGACATACAAGGACCCGTAAAGTCCATTCCCACTAGTGCAGATGGCGTTATATTATCTGAGTATCTCCCTCTAACTGCTAAACACATGCACAACGCTGCCATTATTAAAACAATGGTTACAAGTCAGGGTGCCCACGAGCAGGCCAGCTACCTCATGCATACTAGTTATCTCAAAAGAGGTACTATTGTTCACCCCACTTTTGGAAGTTGGGTTTCCAAACTTTCAGGTACTATCAATCGCACTATTCCTCGGAATGTTAAAATTGGCGGAGGTGGTGGCGGAGCAGGTTTCCTAGAAGCTGAGCACGGTGCTCTCCCGATCGGTGATCCCAAATCAGGCTTAGCTAACAGTAAGATGGCCTCCTACTTAGACGATAGTAAGTTCGGAAACCGTCTTGCTATGGCAGAAAAGCTTAATACTAACTTCTCAACCCAGTACCAACAGAAGCAAGTCCGTGCATATTCTAAACTGTATGAGGATGCGGTAAAGCTTATGAAAAGCGAGGATTTAAATGCTTTTGATATCTCGCAAGAGCCTCAGATGATGCATGATCTTTACGGTACTTCTAATTTTGGTCAAGGTTGTCTTCTTGCTCGTCGGCTAATCGAAAACAAAGTTCGTTATGTTGAAGTCACCCGCGGGGGATGGGACACACACGATAACAACTTCGAAGCTGTTTCAATGAATTGCGGTGGTGAAAATGGTATCGATCAACCACTCAACGCCTTGCTTTTGGATCTTGAAATGCGTGGTTTGCTGAAAGAAACTCTTGTTGTTCTGACTTCTGAGTTTGGACGCACACCCAACATCAATGGTCGTGATGGAAGAGATCACTGGCCTTATTGCTTCACCGCTTTCCTCGCAGGTGGTGGAATTAAAGGCGGTACCACTTACGGAGAAACTGATGACCAAGGAAGAACTCCTGCTGAAGGCAAACCGATCAAGCCTGAAGACCTCAATGCTACGATTGCCTACAACCTTGGTCTTCCTCTTAACGATGTTCAATACTCACCTTCCGGTCGCCCTTTTACTCTTGCTCATAATGGCGAACCATTGATGGACATACTTGCCTAAATTATTCTATGTAAATGATTGGGAAAAAACTCGGGTTATATATTTTTTTGGTTTTTTCTCTGTGTGCCGCACAAGCGGAAGATTTTCGTATTTACAGAACTCCTCAGGGACAGTCTTTTAACGGAAAAGCTGTTGGGTATGAAGGGCAAACCATTATCCTAGCCGATGAAGGCGGTTCGTTTGTTAAAATACCACTTTCTTCACTTTCCCGCGATGATCAAGTTTACTTGGTCGAATCGGTAAAAGCGAAGCGTATCCCTCAGGGGATGCCTAAGTCTCAATCTTCCGGCACATCCGTAAATTCTGCGTCAGAATTATCTCGTATGGATCAAAATAGATCATCCACTGACAATGCTGCGACATCCCTCTCTCCTAATGGTGTCGAATTAGAATCCACTGAAAAAATTCGTCGACCTAAACCTCCCAAGAAAGAATTGCTGAGGGTTGGATCTTTCTTCGCGCATCTTCCAGTGCCCTTAGGGGTGAGTCCTGATGAGGCCATGGCAAAAGCTAAAGGAGCTAAACCCAAGCCAGGCGAACTTATTGATTTTGACCGCCATGTCCTTCCGATTCTAGAACAGAAATGCAACGATTGCCACCATGCCCCTTTTGACAGAAGTGGAAGGCTAGTCAACCCGAAGGCAAGCCTTCGATTCGATACCTACGAGCAGGTAATGAAAGGAAATCTTGATGGTCCGGTCGTTGTGGCTAATGATCTGGATAACAGCAACTTGTATACTGTTATCAATCTCCCTGAAGACGATGATATGTTCATGCCTCCTAAAGGTGGCGCATTGGATACGGATCAAATCGACATTATCAAAAGGTGGATCACTGAGGGTGCAAAACCATCTAAAAGTAGTGTTTCTCCGACTACTGGAGGCGTTCCTAATGCAAACGAACCTGTTAGTTTCAATCATCACATTTTACCATTATTTGAACAAAGATGCATGGAGTGCCATGGTGCACCCTATGTTAAGAACAGCAGGACAATTAAGCCAAAAGCGGGCTTGCGTTTAGATACTTATGAATGGGTATTAAAAGGAAATCTAGACGGAACAATAGTCACGCCCGGGGATCATTTCGAAAGTACTCTCTTTAGCGTAATCACCTTAGATGAAGACGACCCAGAAATCATGCCACCAAAGGGTGATCCCCTTTCAGAGGAGCAAGTAACTATGATCAAACGTTGGATTCTTGAAGGTGCAGGAGAGCAGCCCGCTGCGGTTGCTGCCGATCCTAATGCAGTTCCTAAACCTAAGGAAACAAAAGTCGTTTTGAACCAGGTTCAAAACCAACCAACATTACTTGAAAGCCTCGCCAGACGTGCCAAGATTCCCTCCCGCACTCAAATTGCTGGGGCTGAAAAGACTGGAGCGTTAGTTCGCCAATTATCAGAGAGAAATTCTTTAGTTCGTGCTGAGTTTTCCTCTTTTGCTAGCGAAATTGATGATTCCGCCCTCTCTGCTTTTGGTGGGATCAAAAATAACATATCTCATCTAGATGTTTCCCGCACCAGAATTACCGATAAGACCATACTGGGAGCAAGTTCATACCCTAATTTAACATGGTTAAGTGCAAGAAATACCATGGTTACTGACAACGGATTGAAGACACTCCCCTCTTTACAATTTCTTCGTTACATTAACCTATCAGGCACAAAAGTTTCCGACAAGGGCATTATGACTTTAGCCACGATGACGGATCTTGAGGAGATATACCTTTGGAATTCTGAAGTTTCTGAAAAGGGAGTTGAAATGCTTCGCAAATCACTCCCAAAAACTAAAATAATAGCCGGTTTATAGAATTTCAGCTTTTCCCTTCTTTCAATGGGATCACGAGCAGCTCTCTGGCTGAGTAAAAAAACCTCTCGTAAAAACATCCCGGAATATTATTATTATCAGGACTTCCTTACGACCTAAACCTTTTCAATCAATCCCTTGTCCAAGTCTCAAAATCATTTCAATAATCGTTAAAAACATTTTTTCTTTTGTGAGTCGCAAATCTATTGATTTAAGAACCTCTTTTGGTTCTTCGAATGTTGTCGATTCAGCCTCGAGGGGTATGTTGATCATCATCAAATTTTAACTTTATTCCATCAATGACCAAACATTTCGACGTTTACGAAGCACGAAAAGATTTTCCGATTTTAACAAGAAATAATCGAGGCAAACCGATTGCCTACTTAGACAACGCCGCCTCTTCGCAAAAGCCTTTGCCTGTGATTGAGAGCATTTCTAATTATTATCGAAACAACAATTCCAATGTTCACCGAGGAATTTATGAATTGGCAGAGGATGCGGAGAACCTGTACATTGGTGCAAGAAAAGAAATTGCAAATTATCTCTCGGTACAACCTGATGAAATAATATTTGCACGCGGGGCAACCGAAGCCCTGAATCTCGTCGCCAACAGTTTTGGAAGATCCGTGCTAAAGCCTGATGATATCATTGTTCTCTCTGAAATGGAACATCATGCAAACATTGTCCCCTGGCAAATTCTGTGCCAGCAATTAGGCACGACAATCAAAGTTGTGCCGACCCTGCCCGATGGATCCTTGGATCGCGTGAGATTAAGTTCATTTCTTTTGATGGACAAGGTTAAGATAGTCTCTCTTTGTTCGATATCCAACACCTTGGGAACCAACAATCCAATGAAGGAAATTATTTCCGAAGCTCACGAAAACGGGGTTTATGTTGTGGTCGATGGTGCCCAGAGTGTACCCCATGAAAGTACAAACTTAGCAGAACTAGATTGCGATTTTTTTGCGTTTTCCGGGCATAAAGTTTTCGGCCCCATGGGAATCGGAGTTCTTTTCGGTAAGAAAAAACTTCTTGAAACAATGCCTCCTTATCAAGGTGGTGGAGACATGATTGATCAAGTAAGTTTCTCTGGTACTTCTTTTGCACCCGCCCCGCAAAGATTCGAAGCAGGTACACCAAATGTTGCGGGTGCGATAGGTTTAGGTGAAGCTTTTAAGTACCTGCAAAATTTTCAAATGGATCAAATAAAGAGTCATGAAAATTCTCTTTTGCTATACGCTCGGTCTGGTCTGGAAGAAATTGATGGTTTTACTGAACACGGAACGACCCCGAACAAGTCTGCAGTGTTGTCATTCACCATTAATGGAATACACCCCCATGATTTGGCAACTATCCTAGATGCTGAAGGGATTGCTATTCGTACCGGTCATCATTGCTGTCAACCTCTCATGACTAAACTTGGAGTTGAGGCGACCG
>MDTC01005717.1_pt1 | contig 14570 bp, 11 predicted proteins | sample 811181 | NCBI WGS metagenome assembly MDTC01 (sample SAMN05326644, study PRJNA326480) | marine metagenome | isolation source: seawater | place: Pacific Ocean: North | collected 2011 | reverse complement strand
GTGAAGCAAGTGAGTTACAGTTTACTATGAAATATATGGATATTAATACTGGAGAAATTTTTGAATGTACTCCTAATATAAATATAGCAGCGTACGGAAGTTTAGGAAGCGCCCAATTTCCGGAAGAATTTAATATTGTTACACCCAGTCCAGAGCCAGAACCAGAACCAGAGCCAGAACCAGAGCCAGAGCCAGAACCAGAGCCAGAACCAGAGCCAGAGCCAGAACCAGAGCCAGAACCAGAACCAGAGCCAGAACCAGAACCACAACCAGAGCCAGAACCAGAACCAGAACCACAACCAGAGCCAGAGCCGGCGCCTGAGCCGGAGCCGGAGCCAGAGCCGCAACCAGAACCACAACCGGAACCAGAACCGGAACCAGAACCGGAACCAGAAATTCCTATTTATTTTCCTCCTGATGGACCATATCCTCCATTCTTTCAACCAGAGCCAGAGCCAGAGCCACAACCAGAGCCAGAACCACAACCAGAACCACAGCCAGAGCCAGAACCACAACCAGAACCAGAGCCAGAGCCAGAACCTCAACCAGAACCAGAGCCAGAGCCAGAACCACAACCAGAACCAGAGCCAGAGCCGGAGCCACAACCAGAACCTGAGCCTCAGCCTGAGCCGGCTCCAGAACCAGAACCACAACCAGAACCAGAGCCAGAGCCACAACCACAACCAGAACCAGAGCCAGAACCGGAACCACAACCAGAACCGGAGCCACAACCAGAACCACAACCTGAACCGGAGCCACAACCAGAACCACAACCTGAACCGGAGCCCCAGCCTGAGCCGGCTCCAGAACCAGAACCACAACCAGAGCCACAACCAGAGCCAGAGCCACAACCAGAGCCAGAGCCACAACCAGAACCTCAACCAGAACCCGAACCACAACCTGAGCCACAACCAGAACCCGAACCACAACCAGAGCCACAACCAGAACCAGAACCAGAACCAGAACCAGAGCCAGAACCAGAACCCGAACCAGAACCCCAACCAGAACCCGAACCAGAACCAGAGCCAGAGACATTATATCCAGAACCCCAACCGGAACCGGAACCTGACCCTCAACCAGAACCAGAGCCGGAGCCGGAGCCTCAGCCTGAGCCGGCTCCAGAACCACAACCTGAACCAGAACCTCAACCGGAACCCGAGCCACAACCAGAACCCCAGCCGGAACCCGAGCCACAACCAGAACCCCAACCGGAACCCGAGCCGCAGCCAGAGCCAGAACCACAACCAGAACCAGAACCTGAACCGAGCGCTTTATATCCAGAGCCTGAACCAGAACCAGAGCCACAACCTGAGCCGGAGCCTCAGCCAGAACCGCAACCTGAGCCAGAACCAGAACCAGAAACATTGGGTTCCGAAATACATACAAAATACTATTTGGAGTATAAAAAATGTCCATATACAGATATTTCAGCCGATTTATACGAAGTTTGTAAAACAGATGCTTCGGCAACTAATGCTGGTACAGATTTTTGTATAATAAATTTTGAACCAATACATGGAGTTAATGTTGGTGATAAAATTGGAATTTTTTTTAATAGAAAATTAAAGGGTCTTGGAATTGTTGAATATAATCATGTGGGAACAATAAGGGCAGTTGTAAGAGTTTATATAAATATAAGTGGTGATGACCTTTTACAAGAAATTAGAATTTTAAGATATAATTCGTCGACTGAAGATTTAGGAAGTGATTCTAGTGGTAATGCATTCGGTTGTCTAGCAGTTATTAAACCAACAATAAAAATAGCATTGTATACGGCGAATGAAAATCTTATAGATTGGATTTGTTTGAAAGAACAAACAGTGACCGCGGCTGCGGGCGCGTGTGATGAATTTAAACCATTAACCATATCGTTGAATCAGACACCACCTTTTACAATACCAACATTACCAAATATATTTAAGGCATTACCAGCACAACCAAATATTTCATGTAATATATCTTAAAGTTATGTTTAATAATATATTATTATTATGATTTTTTTTAAAAAATTATTAAGAGTATTTTATACTTTAAATCATTCAACAATTGTTATATTCCCTGGATTTGGTATGCACCCATCAAATTATGAACAAATGTTTCCGGAAAATGCGAACCTAATATATTTAGATATATGGAATGATTCAGAATTTCAAAATATTAAGCAAGGATTCAAAACAGGAGAAATAACTCCTCCGGGTACTCCAAAATATGATATTTGGTTTTCAAAAATAGTTGAACAATGCCGCGAGCGCATCGAGAGCGAGCGCACCAATAACGAAAAAATTATATATTTTGCTCATTCAATTGGTGCTGAAATTTGCAATGATTTGTACGAAAATGCTGACGCTGTTATTACATATGGATTTGGAAAACAATTTAAAAAAATTGATAATGTGCCAACATTTCACTTATTAGGAACATTAGACGCTTATATAAGTAGCAAATTAGATGAATGGCCTAAAGGGTTTATCCCAATTTTAAATGGAGATCATTTTTCATGTTCAAATGAAGCTGGTAAATTGCTTGCTGAAAAATGGCGCAGTGAACTTGGTATACCTAAAATAAATGAATATACGCAAAACAACTTCCCACAAGCAAAAATTTTAGTTAAGAATGAAATTAACAAGATTATCGATTCATTGAATTCGCGAAACTAGGGGGCGGACGACTGCGGCGTCACGTCGAGAATTTGTTAACCCACTCCGCCGCCTCTTCAGACGTTGATGGCTTTCCATAACCAGCGCGTTCAAGTTCTTTTAACACTCTAATACTATCCCAATCTAGATTATCATCATCTATATAATTATATCCAAGTCTAGCGTCGACTGCGCGGCGACCAAATGGGCGGCGAGCTTCTGCGCGAGCTTTGGCCGCGCTCCGAGCTTCTGCGCGAGCGTCATCCACTGACATGGTGGAGGTGATAGCGCGGACAGCTCCGTCAATTCTATTAATATCTTTTCTCATTTCTTCGATTTTATCAAATAATAATTTATGTTCTTTTTTATTATTATTGTTTCTTACATCATTTATTTTATCATTATCTGATATTATTTTAACATTTTGTACTAAAGAACGAATTACTTTACTATGTTCTCCAATGGCTTTCTTATTTTCTTCAAATCTATCAGTTAACCATGGCATCTGCGTATCCTTCACCCATTGTATGTGATTATTAAACGCATCTTCATTGCGATTTATTTCCTTTTTAAGGAATTCATTAATATGATTTACTGAAAATTCTACTTTTCTTATTTTTTTAAGACATTCTTCGGGGCAGAATTCGCCTTTCCAACTTTCTTTTTTGGGCTTCGCGTCGGTTTCAGGTGCAGGTGCAATAAAATTACTAACTTTTTTTAGAATACCTTTTGTTTTAGGAAAGGCGTTTATGTCTCTTGGTGTTGTTTTTAATTCTTTTGATGAGCTATTAACCCATTTATCACCTTGTTTTATCCAATTCCCCGTCGAATCGCTCACGAGCTCGTCGAGGCGGCTCCGCGACAGCGATGTCCGAATATCCAGAAGAGGGGGTACGTCATCAAGAGAATTTTCAATCGCTTTTGCTATATCCTGTTCTTCTTTTGAATCCTTAAGAGAATTTTCTACCGCTTTTTCCAGCGCAGCGCGCTCGGCCTCCTTGGCATCCACGGGACGCTCGTTTGCTTTTTCTAAATCCTGCTCTTCTTTTGATGGTGGAGATGCCTTTGACCATGAAGATTGGGGGATTTCCTTATTTCTTATTTTTTCGAGATTTGAATCAAATATTCCTTTTGTTTTTGCTATTTTATTATTCAAAAAATAGCTTTCTTTACATTCATTCACAAATTCACTATAGAAACTTCTTAATATTATATTGCGTGAACGCATGCCAACTGGGAAAGCAGACCCACTTGGCATTGCCTGGAGCTGCGCCGGCTCGCCATCTTTGTAAGGTGTTTTACAAATAAACGAAAGAAAACATAAATTTTCATAAGAAAATTCATAATCATTGCTTGCATCATAACCTAAATAGTCATGCATTATTTCATCAATACCAACTAAAATTTCAACACCTTCTTTACAAATATGATTTCCATCTTTCAATTCATCATAAAAAAATTTAAATATATACTTCTTTATATCATAAGGCATGTCAGGAGCAGGTTCAATACGTTTTTTTACAGTATTGATATCTTTTTCATTTGATTTAATTTTTATCTGGTAGTCATATTCTCCAGATATCGGATCAGTGTTAATCTTTATTATTTTTGCTTCTTGAAGTGGTTCTTCATCACCATTTTTCTGATTTTTGTATATAACGCGACTGCCCGGTGCAAGCGGCGCCTGCGGACGTCGACGACCTAGGGCGGCGGCGGCCTCGCGTCGTCTATCTTTCTTCCTTTGTAACTCTTTTGCGTGTTCTTTAGCCGCTTTAGCGTGTGCCTCTGCCTGAGCCTCTTCAAAAGTTTTAGGCTTAGATTTGGGTTTAACATTTGGATGTTCTTTTCTGAACGCGTCCATTATCCTTTCGTGTTCTCTAACATTTCTCATCATATCATCGCCATCTGAAATTTTCTCTTTTATATTCACTTCCTTAATAACACGTTGACTACCATCTTCATTATAACTAACTTGGTACGCTTGATTTCCAGGATTATAGGCAAGTGGTCTTATAATCGTTGCTATACTTCCATCAATGAGTCTAACAATATTATCTTCCACATATTTTGGTCTGTAATTTGACGAGTCAATAGCCGGTGCCGCGCCGACGGCGCCACCCAATCTTCGAGTATACAAGAGTTTAGATTTATGATTCCTTCTTGTTTTCATTATTTAATGACAACTTAATTATTTATAAAACTTCTTAATCTAAATGTGATTTAATAATATTTATTAAACCATCCTTCTTTTTTAAAAAATCTGTAAATTTTGTATGCCTTTTCCAATATGAATGGGTGCGTTTAAAGTTTATTAACCACTGTATGTGATTTTTGTTTATACTATAGGTCCATTTAAAACCTGCAATTTTTCTTGAGTGGTCATATGCATTGTATGCTTGCTCTGCATTTGATGGAATACATACCATTGGTAAACCTATTTTAAAATTTTCATAAATGGTTTCAACTCCACATGTACTGATTATTCCTAAAGACTTGGTTCTATATTCATCAAAATCTTCACCAATCTCTATAAATATCACATTTTTTGATATTGATTTATATATTTTTGAATTCTTTATAAAAATAACAAATTTAGTATTTTCAAATTCTTTAAAAATATTATATAGTTCGAGTGTTTGTGGAATATTGAAATAACATACTATAATATTTTCATCTCTTTTTGATATTTCTAAGTCATTATTGATCATAGGTGGAATTGTTTGTGGGTCTGATTCGCAAGAGTCAATAGCTATGTTATGTACATTTAAATATGAGTTATGAACAACATACGATGAAAAAATTACACTATTTAATGTAAATTTCGTAAATTTATTGTCTGAAATTATTGAGTAATAGTCTTTGTCAAAATCCAATCTATTTTGAGTAGAAATGTTAAACACCGTTTTAGTAGCAATAGACACCAATTTGATTGGTAAATGAAGATTGATAATGAACTCAGGATTCATTCTGCAAATAAATTTAGACACTTTATTATAGTGCAAATAGGAAAATTCGATAACATACCTGATTGTATCGTTGATTATATGCTCAGTATCTTTGTTCGAAACAAATTCAGGCTCATTTAGAGATATTAAAGGGATATTATTGTTCTTTGCAAAATCATATACATCTTCACTAAAACGCCCTACAACTATACCCGCACAATTATAATAGCCAGTCAATAATCGAATAATATTTTTCATTTGAGTAATATGCCCGAGACCGTTAGACTCTACCAATATAACATAACTACCTTTTTGTTTTTGATTAACTATCTCATTATGAATTGCTATTAAATTCATCGGATTATAGACAACACTATCCAATAATGAATTTGCTAAATTATACATTTTGTTCTCTATAAAAAATTTACATGTGGATACAATTGATTCTTTTAAAAGCATTTTTAAATCTTTAGAAGTATAAAATAATTATTTTACTCGATAATGACGCCGGCAATGCCAATTACATATAAAAATGTTGTTGTTACACTTAAATTTGCAACTTGTTTTTATAATGAAGTTTCCGAAATTATAATAAACATTGTAAAAAAATGTAAAGCAAAGCATTCTGGTACAACATTCAGTAAACAGTGCATTACAATGCTATATATAGTTTCAACCAAATTTGCAAGATTATTTATTCGCTTTTTTAGAGAACCATTTATAGGAGAAATAATTGATGAAAGCTGGGCAAACTGGGTGATGTGTTGCTCTGATGACCAGTATTATTATATATACATATACGCACATTGTCCAAATTTATACCAAAATTTACCACATTACAAAAAATGGAAAAATATAACAGAATATTGACATCTCTTAGGCCTCGCGCTCCAGCGCCGCCGGGTCACCCACCATATCAATATATAATTTACATTTATTGAAATAGTTTGTATCGTATCTATCTTTGTTTCCTGAAAGTAATTCAAATATATCTGAAACAAATTCTTTTAAAGACAGATGATCAAATTTGTAATCAAATTTAACAATAATATTTTTCAAATCAAACAATACGTGATGCATCTTTTTTGAATGAATTAATAATTGTTTAGTAAGAGATGGGGGAAAACTGTCATATAACTCAAAATAATTATGAAATATGAAGTGCAACTCTTTTTCTGAATATTCACATTGTTTTTTTTCTTTTAATTGTGGAAAATCAATCAATAACTTAAATATTTCTTTTTCGCTTATTAAAAATCTTTCTTTTATATCTTCAATACAATAATTTATAACGACATCCAATCCCAAATAATCAGCAAGTGGAAGTATTTTAATAATATCAGCAGGTTCGACATGAGGCCACGAATTACAGTTTTGAAATTCAATAATAGAATATAGATGTTCTAGCTCTTCTAGTCCATATTTATATGGACTATGCACATGTTCTAGATTTTTTGAAGGAATTGGTACAATATCAAGCTCAGAAAAATTATCACCCATCCCCTTGGATGTTAATAAATCCTTTCTAAGTTCTATCTTTCTATCATTATTATCAAATTCAAATACTAGCATATTTTTCATAATTAATTATATTTATGAACTTTTATCTTTTGATGGAATTTTGTTTTCGAAAGATTCCCAAGAATTATAAAACCATTTCTTTGAATTACTAGGTCGTCTTAATTCAAGAAGTCGGAATAACATTTCACATTCAATAATTAAATCATCTGCCTTAAAACTAATATTCTTTACATTATGATTTAATTTTAAAAGCGAATGTAACTGACCTACCTGCAATGTTTTGGTATCTTCCACATATCTATCATAACTCATTAATGCATCATTATCACCTTTATACGTTACTAAATAATTTATATACTTGATTGCTCTTTTCTTCTCTGAAGGTAATATACGTCGACCGGAAGCCTTTCCTTCGGTTGTATCGGTCAAGTACAGTGTTCCTAATCCTTTTATTATATCGATATATGCGTAAATACGTCTTTTTCCAGGCAAAGCCGGCTTCTCTCCGGGTCTGGCCGAGGTTTGGATATAGTTTGGTTTAATGTCGTATGGTACTTTTATTGACTTTATATCCATGAAACCATCTTCTAGAACATATCTTGAAAGGGATTTTTTTAAACTAGGAATTGTTAAACTATTTGTCTTTAATAACATTTCTCTTTCATCAGATGAAATTCTATCAATAAGAACGTCTGCTATTAAATCATTTTTTTCCTCAATATTACTCCAAAAGCTATCGCTATCCATGTTTGGTTTACTTAATATCAATTTATATTGATCTTCAATTGCACTATTCGCAATGATGGGTCTTTCTAACCACGGAATAGTATCTAAATTAACATAAGGATTTGCTAAAACTAATGGAGTTACCTCAGGTATAGATTCTAATTCTTTATATTCATACCAATCCGGTTTAAAATAATATAAATCCCCGTTATATGAAACTCTACCTTTTGTTCCCATCTCATTTTCAAATATTTTAATTGGATTGTTAATTAATATATCAAGAGCAAAATAAATAGTTTCCTTATCAATTTGTTTATTGTATTTCTGAACAGAAATTATAATGTCTTCTAAAGAATATATATTATTTTGTTTGAATATTTTTTGTATAACACGCATTGATTCAAATAATTGCCATTTACTATGTATTTTTGGATCGTATGTATGTTCATCAGGTAAGGCCTTGGCGCTAGTACATGATTTACATATATTAGAATATTCATCATCAATAATCATATCTTGTGAAAATTTGTGTTTTTTACCCTTTGAATCAATAATTGTTGTATTTTCATAAGATTCATAATCGAAATTATTTAATTTCTTAAAGAATTTACAAGTGATACTGTTTTCTTGAATTATTCTTCTAACATTGTTAGTAGCCTTTCTCTTTCTCATAGCTATTCGATATAAATACATATCAACACTTTCTTTATCAATATTATCTGGATAAATAGTGGCATGATAAAAAATTGTACAATTTCTTTTTGGTTTATCTAATTCAATATGAGATGCATTTCTGATAGCTCTACCTACTGCTTGCTCTATTTGACTAAAATGGAAATGTGGTTCCATTATATGAACTTGTCGAATCCATTTTAAATCAATCCCTTCACCACCAGAACCCGAAGCAATAATAACACGTATATTATCTCCATATTCATTTCCAGTTCCTCTTGCGACATTAATCCATTCAAGCTGTTGTTTTTTTGAAGCCGATAATTCCTTATCTGATGTTATAACTAAATATCTACCCTTATCTCTAATATTTGTTTGATCCAAGTGTTTAATATCAGCCGCTTTTCCATCATATTTTGAAAATCCATTGGCTTCCAAAGCCAATATCATAGGAACAACACCAGATGATATGAATTGAGAAAATATAAAAGCAATTCCAGAATCCATTTCTAATATATGATTAACTATCGTTTGTACTTTTGGTGCAAATTCACTCAAATTATCAAGCAAATTTGGATTAAGCGGTTTGTATAATTTAGGAGAACCATCAGATTGTGTTATTTTGAAATATTGTTGCAATCCAGGAGAATCATTTGAATCCTCTTCCATCTTAGTATGCCATGAAACGTTATGCATTTGCATTTGTTGCATATGAAAACTATCTGTATTAGGAGAATTATTATATTTTTCTATTATTTTGTAATGTTTTTTAGACATTTTAGATATTGTTAATACTGGTACTTCGGCGTCGGGAAGCGGCCCGCCATTAAAATCATATTTGATATGCTCAGGCCATTTGCCAAGAGCGTCTGGATCTGATAAACTCAATGGAAAATTTTTTGGATCACCATTTCTTAAAAAGGTAACCTTTCCTTTAATTGCATTAATAAATTTTTCTTCACCAGTGGGTGTAAATGCATACCCATGATTTTCATTCAAAAAAATGTCATTAATATCTAACTCTTCAGTTCCTTTTGATTCATTCAATCTAATTAACACATTAATTATCCAAATAATTTCTGTAGGATTATCATACATTGGAGTTGCTGTTAAAAATAAGATTTTTACATCTTCTGCGTATTTAGTAATCAAATCTATAGCATCATGTACAGGTTTTTCACCTGATTTTTTCTTATCACTTGAATCAAATTTAGCTCTTAAATGTTGAGCTTCGTCAATAATTATTACTGAACTTGAAAATTCTTTTTTTATGTATTCTATAATATCATCGTTTGATTTACCATTGGCCAACAGATTGGACACAGCATCCATTAATCGAGCTCCAAATGTATAATGTGTCATAAATGTGTAAAATTGGTTTATTTTTGAATTTATATTTTTTTGTGTTATCTCCGCAGAAGCAAGCATATCATGATATGTATCACCTGTGCACTTAAAAGAACCACCGGGATTAGAAATGGTTCTATAAAATTCTTCTTTTATATTTTCACTTGATAAAATATAAATTTTTTTACGTTTTCTAGCAAGTTCTTCACGGAAATTTTCTGCAACCGATATGGCAGTACATGTCTTACCAGTTCCTGTTTCATGATATACCAACAAACCTTTGAATGGTGTTTTGGGATTAATATAATTTGCAATCCATTGTTGATGTGGTTTTAATGAATTTCTACGACTATTTGATGCATTTGAAATACTATATTTTGTAAATTCTTTTTTATTGCATGTGTCGTTTTCAAAATCAGAACTATCAACTGGTGAATAATATTTTACCATATCTTTTCTAATAAAAAAATATTGTAAATTTGCATGATAGGCGAATTAATCAAAATACTACTATTGATAGTTATATTCATTGCATTTATATACTATCCCGACGAGAATGATAGCACCATTTCGCCCGAAACAGCCACACCAAAATCTGAAAATTTAGGACAATATATAAAATTGAAATCATGGCTAGACAAAGAAGGAAATACACTATATGATAAATTAGATAACAAATCTACAAAAATATTAGACCTAAAATCACAACTAATAGGTGATAGTTAAGAACCTGTAGAACCATACCCTCCTTCGGATCTACTTGTACTATTAAGATTATCTGTAATTTTGAAAACAATTGGAGATAAGTCTGGAGAACACAATTGAAATAATCGAACACCCTTTTTGGCAATATAATCATCATTAGAAATATTATCAACACATGCAATTATTTCACCACGATATTCAAAATCAATAATTCCGGTTCCATTAGATAATCTTAATGGCGTTTTTGACCCTGTCGAACTACGTGGATACAAATAAAATCCCCGAGGTCTCATATCATCAAACTGAGGCTGACATTTTATACCTAAATGAATCTTAAATCCTAAACTATTCTTTGGTATCACTATATCTTTTGGTATAATTAAATCAAATCCTGAATCAGTACTACTTGATGTTTTTAATTCTGAATAATAATCATATACATCTTCTGAAGGTTTAATTAGTAATGACATTACTACCATCTCTTTAGTAATCTTTATGTATTAAGAGTTACTTAATCTTATTTTTAAACATTTGTTAAATATATAACAATGTTAAGTTCATTTCAAAAACTATGTATTGGTGGAAGCTGCATTGTAACGTTGATATTAGTATTATTTGTATTATACTACTTAAGAGTACCAAAAGAAAGTTTTGGTACTTCTCCCGTTCTACCCAAGTGGGCAAACGAATATATTGAAATGGCCGACAATTTAGAATTAGATTCTAAAGCTCAGGAAGAATTAAAAAAACGTAATCCATTTTAAACAGTGCTCTGCGAACACTCGCAGCGCATTATACCAAAGTTCCGAGAACTGTATTAATTGGATTTGCAGCAGCACGATCAATGCACTGATTAGCTATATGCATAAATAATATAAATGACGATAATCCTATACATTCAAAAACAAAAAATAAATAATTTGGAATTGGAACAACCCTCACGATCGTGGAAGTAACACTAATACCAATTAATGATAATGTCCCAATACTTTTTAAAGTTGCTAATGACAAAGGCCATGTATTCTTAAAAAAAGGAGAATATTCAAGATAAATCAAGTGAATATAAGCACAACATACAAATCCACCCACACTAACATAATGAATTGTTGGATAATATGTAACTGGAGAACATAAAAACATACCAAAAAATATTTCATAAAAAATACCACTTATATAAAAACCCTTTTCCGCTCCACTTGGAACAGCAAATGCTCGATAAAATCGTTTCGACATCATTATATTAGAAACTGAATAGTAAGATACTGCCATCATACCAGTTGCCTGTGGAGTTGCTATATAATTACTTAAAGTATTACCCAAAAGGCTTTTATTTTTATTACAAAAACCAATATTTGCTAATAGAGGTGTGCACCATACATACAGAATAGGAAATAATGTATTAAACATATTATAGATAACCTTGGATTCCATAATCTAAAACTTATATAAAAATGAACATAGTTATTACTTATAACATAATAAACAAGTATGGCTTCTTTTAATTCGTGGAAAAACACGAACAATTGCTACTATAAATTACAAAAATCATATAAAAATAAGAATTGTTTGGCATTTGACTTTGATGATACATTAGTTAAAAAAAATACTTGCAACCCTTTACCAAATGTGATTGAAACATTAAAAACATTAATTGAAAACAAGTACAATATAATTGTATTTTCTAATCAAAAAGGTATAGAAAAGAAAAAAACCAGTCATGAAAAAGTTCAAGAAAAAATGGAAAATTTTTCTAAACTTTTAGATAATTCAATCACATTCTTTTACGCGACTTCAGATGATGAGTACCGAAAACCGTGCATTGGAATGTTTAAATTGTTCAAAAGTTTAACTAAATCAAAAATTGAATATTATTGTGGAGATGCTGCAGGTCGACCAAAAGATTTTAGTATTTCGGATTTGTATTTTGCAAACAATATTGGTGTTCAATTTAAACTACCCGAAGAAATCTTCAATAAAGATAATAGCCACAATACGCTAATAGCAACAACACAAAAAAAGAGCTTGACAAATAGTTTATACGCAAATGATGTTTGGGAAAATGGATTTCTTAAAAATAAAAGAAATATTGTATCACTATCAGAAAATATTGATTTAGATGATGTTTTGGAACAAAATCAGAAATATCTTATTCTACTTGTTGGACCACAAGGTTCGGGTAAAACAACAATACGCAATAATATTGTAAAAAAACATGATTTTGAAGTAATAAATAATGATACAAAATATTTACAACAGAAAACAGAAAGACAACAAATATTTGATGAAGTTGAAAAAGATTCATCTAAAAAAGGTATTATTGTTGATAATACAAATCCATTAAAAGCGGGTCGAAAATCGTGGATGAGTTTAGCACCAAACTGGAAAGTTATTATCATATTTATTGATGTACCAAGAGATGTTAGCTTTCATTCTAATAAATACAGAGTAAATCATAAATATTCTGTAAATATACCAAAAATAGCTATTAATATTTATTACAAAAAGCTTGAAAAACCAACTAAAGATGAATGTTATGTACTTAAAACAATAAATAAAATTGTTCACAATGGTGAACAATATAATCATAATTTAAGATTTGTATAAAAAACATTTTAAAAATATTAGTCTTTAATATGAGTGAATCAGAACGTTTAACTTGCTCCATTTGTCTCGAAACCATAAATGATTCTGATGAAAAAATACAATGTGTAAGAACAGAAACTGTTTATGGTTTCGAGACAAATGGAGGTGGTTGTGGCAATTTTTTTCATAAAAACTGTATTATTGAATATTGCAACTATTCTGAAAATAATGTATGTCCAATGTGTAGAAACAGTCGAATTTGTGATGAAATTAGATCACAAAGATTTGAGGAGTTACCAGATTTGAACACCGAATACATGTTAGACGAAATTGCTACTAATTTTATGAGACCTCCACCCACCTGGCCCACAACTTTTCGGCCGCGAAGTATTGTTAATATGCAAAATTTGCAAAGAATGCCTTTGAACATATTACTTCAAATTAGAGACCTATTTGAAGCTGAAATTGAAGCGCAAAGGCGTTTATTAGCAAGCACTATTCCAGTAACAGAAACACAAAGACAAGAGTTAGAACAAAGAGGGGAATTATCGATTGAATATATTAATAATAGATCGACAGAAATAAGACGCCAATTAATGATAGATATTACTCGAATAATAATGACTGAACTAATCCGTCGGAATTTTGACGCAGTTGATGCCGACGGAGCCCGCATCCCATTGGGCGAGGCAGTGTGGAACGAGATGATGGATTATAGCGACAGTGATAATACATCTGTTCCGAATCAAAGTGATAGCGAAAATGGGCGACGCCCATCATCTGGTGTTCCAAGTATAGATGATAGTTCATATAACGGTTCATATTTCAGCGAAAATGAACGAAGTTCCAATTCCAGTGTTCCGAGTCAAAGTGATAGCGAAAGTGATAGTAATGCTAGTAGCCAGCCAGTCCAGACAATAACAGACAACCAGGTCGACGCCATCGCAGCCCAGATCGTCGAAAGCGGTCTGCCAGTTGAAGACGTCATCGCAATGGTGAGAAGGAGAGAGCCACAGCTAGATGCGGTTGATGCAGCACAAGATGCATTTGCGCCTCTTAATGAAGAAGAATCAGAACATGAACCAGAATTGAACGTGGACGAAAATGTTGATGAAATTTCAAACCTATTTGAACAGATCAATCAAAATGACGCCGCGGCCATCGCAGATGTCGCAGACCAAACAAACGAGCAATCATCTGAGGCATTCGATTCAGAACGTGGAAGTGCAGAAGGTGGCGCTCCTAAAATAGAATCTCCACAAGAAGAACAACAATTTGTTGAGAATTTATCAAATTTAGATATTTTACAAACAACACAAAGTACAGACTCTAGTGGAAATATTATTACAAAACGAGAACCAACATTTTTAGGAAATGAAAATCTTGTTGAAGAAAATGAATCAAAAAATGCTAATATGAAAGAGTCATATCCACT
>MDTC01156299.1_pt1 | contig 14572 bp, 8 predicted proteins | sample 811181 | NCBI WGS metagenome assembly MDTC01 (sample SAMN05326644, study PRJNA326480) | marine metagenome | isolation source: seawater | place: Pacific Ocean: North | collected 2011 | reverse complement strand
GCTCGGCCAGCAGGCGGGCGGATGCGTCGGGCACCTCGCGCAGGCCGTCGTCCGCCATCTCGAACAGGCCGAGCTCGCCGGCGGCGCCGAAGCGGTTCTTCACCGCCCGCAGGATCCGCAGCTGGGAGCGGCCGTCGCCCTCGAAGTAGAGCACGGTGTCGACGAAGTGCTCGAGCACCTTGGGACCGGCCAGATCTCCGCTCTTGGTGACGTGGCCGACCAGCCAGGTCGCGACGCCGGTGCCCTTCGCGAGCCCCATGCTGCGGTGGGCGACCTCGCGGATCTGGCTGACGCTCCCCGGGATCCCGGTCGCCTCGGCCGTGCGCACGGTCTGCACGGAGTCGATGACCAGCACCACCGGGCGGGTCTCCCGCGCCGCCGCCTCGATGACGTCGAAGTCCGTCTGCGACAGGATCAGCAGGTTCTCGTCGACCAGGCCCAGACGCTCCGCCCGCAGGCGCACCTGGCGGGCCGACTCCTCGCCGGTCGCGTACAGCACGGGCAGACCGCGGGATGCGAAGCGGTGCAGGGCCATCAGGAGCAGGGTGGACTTGCCCACCCCGGGATCGCCGCCCAGCAGGGTCAGGCTGCCAGCGACGAGTCCGCCGCCCAGCACCTCGTCCAGCTCGGAGATGCCGGTCTTGACCCGCAGCTCGCCCCCTGCATCCAGGGAGACGGCCGTGATCGGCTGGGGCCGCAGCGCATCGGTCAGCCGGACCGCCGCCGCCGCCGCCGGTGCCGTGCCCGGGGCCGCCTCGACCACCTCCTCGATGGTGTTCCACGCGCCGCATCCGGGGCAGCGACCCGCCCACTTGAACAGCTCGTTGCCGCACTCCGTGCACGCCCAGGTCTGCTTCTTCCTCGCCACGTCGCCTCCGAGACCCCTCCCTACCCGGGCTGAACCAGCGCGGAGACTGGCCTCGGATTTCCGCCGCCCAGCGGGAAGGCTCAGCGCAGCATGGACCCCATCGCCGCGCCCATGAAGCAGACCAGGATGAAGAACAGGATGTACAGGCCGATCGCGATGGCGGTGACGATGCCCATGAACCGGAACAGGTTCTGCACGTTCTGCAGCATGCTCTCGGCGGCCAGCTCCTTGTCCTCGGCGTCGAAGGCGCCCACCAGTCGACCGGCGGCGCTCGCACCCTGGACCAGGCACCAGGCGGGGTACGCGTAGAGGGCCGCGACGCCGACGTAGACCACACCGAGGACGCCCATCATCATGTCCTGGGGACGGCCCGACCCCGCGGCGGCGAGCAGGCCGGCGAGCACCAGGAAGATGGCGCCGATGACCATCAGGCCGGCGCCGATGAAGGTGATGACACCGAGGAACATCATCCAGGGGCGAGCCCGGATCATGTAGGTCTCCATCAGGTCGGTCAGCCGCGCCTCGTGCAGGGGCCTGCTGCTGGGGCTGCCCGAGCCGTAGGAACTGGAGCCGCGGCCCGAAGGCACGTCGAACGGGTTGTCGCTCGCCATTGGGGTCCTCCCTCTCCCGAGACGTCCGGGGGGCGGACCCTACCTCATTTCGACCCGCGCAAGTCCAGCACGCGGTCCGCGATCTCCGCGAAGCCGTGCCCTCCACTCCCCCGAGCGATCCAGCGCGGCCACGCCTTCATCCTGGGCAGGAAGTCGCGCACGTTGGCGACGCCGCAGGCGTACGGGAAGGCCGCGAACATGGGCTCGTCGTTGGCCGAGTCCCCGACGTAGAGCCAGCGGTCGCGGCTGTCGTCGAGGTCCTCGCCGAACGCGTCGCGGACGAGGTTCCTGCAGCCGACGCGCTTGTCGAAGTCGCCGTACCACCCGTTGACGTGGATGGAGCTGACCTTGCAGGTGGCGCCCGCCCGCTGGAATGCCGCGACGATGTCGTCGATGGCGCGCTGGGGGAGGGGATCGACGTCCTCGCAGAAGTCCACCGCCAGGTCGAGCTCCCGGTAGGGCTGGTCGCTGGCGAGCGCGGTGCCGGGCACCTCGGCAAGGATGGAGGCGGCCAGGGCGTCGAGGCGGCCGCGGTGCTCGGCGCGGGTCGCGGCGTCCTGCAGGAATCCGCGTCGAAGGCCGTCTTCTTCCATCCAGAACCACAGCCCGCCGTTCTCGCCCACACACCCGTCGACCGGCCACATGCGCGCGATGTGGTCGACCCATCCGGCCGGCCGACCGGTGACCGGCACCACCCGCAGGCCCGCGTCGCGCAGGCGCTGCAGGGCGAGGAATGCGTCAGGCACGAGCCGACCTTCCCAGGTCAGCGTGTCGTCGATGTCGCAGAAGACCCCGACGAGGTCCCGCGCGATGGCGGCGTCCAGCGTGTGCAGACCCTCCGGGGTCATCCGCGCACGGTGAAGCTGTCGGACGTCTGCAGCAGGCGGTGGATGTCCTCGGCCTCGAGGCCGCCCTGGGCCTGGACGATCTGGTCGTGGACCTGCTGATCGTAGATGGGCGCCTCCACCTGGTAGAGGATGCCGAGCACCAGCGGCGCATCGTCGCCGATCAGCCCGGCGAGCGCCCAGGCCAGCCCCTCGTCGGTGGGATCGTGGACCACGCAGTCGGCCTCGGTCACGCCGTCGCCGAGGCGGGTGACCTGGAGGGAGAAGCCCTTCTGCACGAGGCCGTAGCGCTCGTCGTCGTCTCCCCAGACCAGGGGCTCGCCCGCGGTCGCGTAGCAGATCCGCCGGGCGCGGTTGTCCTTGTCGGTCCAGGCGGCGAAGGCCCCGTCGTTGAAGATGTTGCAGTTCTGCAGCACCTCGACGAACGCCGCGCCCTTGTGATGGTGCGCGTCGACCAGCACCTGGCGCAGGTCCTTCGGCAGCACGTCGACCGAGCGCGCGATGAAGGTGGCGCCGCTGCCGAGCGCGAACGCGGCCGGGTTCATCGGGCGGTCCAGACTGCCCATCGGAGAGCTCTTGGTACGCGCGCCGATCTGGGACGTCGGGCTGTACTGCCCCTTGGTCAGGCCGTAGATGCGGTTGTTGAACAGGATGATGTTCAGATCGATGTTGCGGCGCAGTGCGTGGGCGAAGTGGTTGCCGCCGATGGACAGGGCGTCGCCGTCGCCGGTTCCGACCCACACGGACAGCTCGGGGTTGGCGAGCTTGAGGCCGGTGGCCACCGCGGGCGCCCGACCGTGGATGGTGTGGAACCCGTAGGCGTCGATGTAGTAGGGGAGCCGGCCGCTGCAGCCGATGCCGCTGATGACGGCGTACTGCTCCTTGGGCAGACCGATGGTGGCCATGGCAGTCTGGAGCTGGGCCAGGATCGAGTAGTCCCCGCAGCCGGGGCACCACCGGATGGTCTGGTCGCTCATGAAGTCGCGACGGGTGAGCTTGGTCACTGGCACACCCCCGTGGGCGAGTCGTCTTGGATGAGGTCGACCAGGGCGGACTCGACCTCGCGGATCTTGAAGGGCTGGCCCTCGACCTTGCACAGCGGCACGGCGTCGATCAGGTACTTGCACCGGATGAGCTTGTGTAGCTGGCCCATGTTGAGCTCGGCGCACAGCACCTTGTCGTAGCGGGACAGGACGTCGCCGAGGTCGGGCGGGAAGGGGTTCAGGTTGCGCAGCTGCACGTGGCCCACCTTGTGGCCTGCGGTGCGGCAGCGCTCGGTCGCCTCGCGGAGGGAGCCAAAGGTGCTGCCCCAGCCGATGACCAGCACGCCTTCCTCGTCGCCGAACACCCGCGTCGGGTGCAGGTCGTTCGCGACCCGGGCGACCTTCTCCGCGCGCAGGTCGGTCATGCGCTGGTGATTCTTGGGGACATAGCTCACGTTTCCGGTGAGCTCCTCCTTCTCGAGGCCGCCGATTCGGTGCATCAGGCCGGGCATGCCCGGGGTCGCCCAGGGGCGGGCGAGGGTCTCGGGATCGCGATCGTAGGGGAGGAAGGGCTCGCCCTCTGCCGGGACCTGGGGCGTCGGGACCTCGATGGCGGGCAGGGTCGCGGGCTCGGGCACGCGCCAGGGCTCGGCGCCGTTGGCGATGTAGCCGTCGGACAGGATCACGACCGGGACCATGTGGGTGAGGGCGATCCGCACGGCGTCGTACGCGGTGCGGAAGCAGTCGGCCGGTCCGCGAGGGGCCAGCACGACCACCGGGGACTCGCCGTTGCGCCCGAACATCGCCTGCATCAGGTCGGACTGCTCGGTCTTGGTCGGCATGCCCGTCGAGGGGCCGGCGCGCTGCACGTTCACCACGACCAGGGGGAGCTCGGCCATGACCGCGAGGTTGATGGCCTCGGCCTTGAGCGCCAGGCCGGGGCCCGACGTGCCGGTCGTGCCGATGGCGCCGCCGTAGGACGCGCCGATGGCCGCAGCGACCGCGGCGATCTCGTCCTCCGCCTGGAAGGTGAGCACGCCGAAGGGCTTGAACGCGGCGAGGTAGTGCAGGATGTCGCTGGCCGGCGTGATCGGGTAGGTCCCGTAGAAGAGCCGGCGGCCGGCGCGCTGGGCCCCGACGACGAGGCCGGTGGCGAGCGCCTGGTTGCCGGTGATGGTGCGGTACAGCCCGTCCGGGATGTCCGGCACCGTCGCCACCGTCATCTGCGTGTGCTGGAACTCGCTGGTCTCCGCGAACGACCACCCGGCCTCCATCGCGGCGACGTTGGCCTCGCGATAGGGGGACTTGAACTTCCTCTCCAGGAAGGCGCGCGTGTCGTCCGTAGGCTTGCTGTACAGCCAGTACATCATGCCCAGCGCGAAGAAGTTCTTGCAGCGGTCGGACTGCTTGCGGTTGAGGCCGAAGGGCTCCACGGCCCCGGCCGTCAGGTCTGAGAGGGGGACCCGCCAGACGCGCAAGTCAGCGAGTGAGCCATCCTCCAACGGATTGGCAGACAGTTCCGCCTTCTTGAGGTCCCCGGACTCGAACTTGTCCGTGTTCACGATCACGAGCCCGCCCGGGCGCACGTCAGGCAGGTTCTTGACGAGGGCCGCCGGATTCATCGCGACCAGCACGTCGCAGAAGTCACCGGGCGTGAAGATATCCCGGCTTGCAAGCTGGATCTGGAAGCCCGAGACGCCACCCCTGGTCCCCGCTGGAGCGCGGATCTCGGCCGGGAAGTCGGGCAAGGTCGCGTGGTCGTTGCCCGCGATGGCGGCCGTGTGGGTGAAGCGCTGGCCGAGCAGCTGCATGCCGTCGCCGGAGTCGCCGGCGAAGCGGATGACGACGTTGTCGATGGGCGTTGGGACGCCCGCGGGATCGGTCATGTCGGGTCCCTGGCGTGGAGGCAAGGCGGACACCTAATGCGGCCGCCCCGCGGTGCATCTTCACCATCTGCACATGCGTCGCCTCGATGCACCTTGCCTGGCCCCCTCGCGGTCCCTTATGGGGCCCCGTCCCGCCGCCAGGCGGTAGGATGCGGCCCGCCGCACCCCGGCGGTGCGGTGCTGGCCGTTTACACCCTCGAGCCCGGTGTCACCGGGGACGCGGGTGACGACCCTGGAGGAGACTTGCGCGAGATGTCCAACCCCCGAGCACTCGGGCGCCGTGCAGCGCTCGTCGGAGCGAGCCTCGCCGTGCTCGGTTCGGGCCTGCTGTCGGCCGTGCCGGCGCACGCCGGTCTGTTCGGCCCCAAGGCCTCCCGGGAGAACTTTCCCGCGCGCGAGGTCGAGAGGCCCCTGGACCTTCCCCGCGGCTGGTCCGAGTTCACCTTCAGCCACGCGATCAAGTTCTCCAGCGGCTCGTGGTCGTCCGACGGCGAGGTCGTGCCCTTCGAGAGCGCGCAGTGGACCTACCATCGCTCCCAGGTCAGCTGGCGCTACGGCCTCTCCCGGCGCAGCGACATCCAGTGGGACGTGCCCTTCCTGGTCGGCATGCTCCGCAACGAGGAGCTCGGCACCAACCTGACCTCGGGCGCGCTCGGAGACATCCGGTTCTGGTACCGCTACCGCCTGTACGAGGAGGAGGCGCCCATGACCGCGGTCGTGATCGAGTCCTTCATCGAGGGACCGACGGGCCGTGAGACCCCGGGGACGCAGCGTGGCGGCCCGGCACAGATGTCCAACATCATCACCACCAGCAGCAGCTGGGATGTGTACGGTGGCCTCGCTGCTCGCCGTCAAGTCGGGCCGCTCCGGTTCACGCTCCGCGCAGGCTACATGCGCCGCTTCTCCGCCCTGTCCCAGTTCGTGGTCGAGGTCGAGGAGGACCAGTTCACCGGTCGCTTCAAGCCTGGTGACCGACTGCAGGCGTCCGTCGAGTTCCTCGGCCAGGTCGGCCCGGTCGCACTCGCCGCGCAGCCCCGCTTCGCCTACCGCGGTGTCACCAAGGCCGGCGTCACCGCGGACAACTGGATCAATCCCGGCAAGAACCTCGTCGCCTTCGACGGCAGTGACGGCGCGGAGCTGGACCTCGACCTCCAGCTCACCGTCAACGCCACCCGCGGCTTCGACGTGCACCTGCAGGGCAGCCTGCCGCTCATGGGCGAGGACCTGATGTTCTTCCCGCTCGAAGATGTCCACCCGACGTACGGCCCGACCTTCGGCGCGGCCGTGGAGGCACGGTTCTGATGCCCACGCGCACCACGACAACCCGTTCCTCCGCCTCCTGGCTGACCCGTGCGCTCGGCATCGCCGCGCTCACCGGGCTGGGCCTGTCCGCCGCGGCGCTCGCGCCCCAGCAGGCCGAGGCGTCCCAGTTCCTGTCGCTGTACCACCGGCCCGACCTGAAGTGGTACACGATCGAGACCGAGCACTTCCTCGTGCACTACCCGGTCTCTCGCAAGGGACCGGACAAGACCGAGCACTACATGAGCGGCGAGTGGGCCGCCCGCAAGGTCGCCAAGGTCTCCGAGCAGTACTGGGAGCCGATGTGCGCGGAGTTCGACTATTACCTCGAGGAGAAGGTCCACATCGTGGTCCTCGAGCAGTATGACCAGCTCCAGGGCTTCACCATCCCGAACCGGAACTGGGTCGAGATCTCCGGCAACCCGGGTGGCTCGTTCTACCGCTCCCGCGGCCGCTCCGAGTGGTTCAGCAACGTGCTCGTGCACGAGTTCGCCCACGTGGTGTCGCTGAAGAAGAACCAGTCGTCCGGCGAGAACCTCCAGGTCACCGTCCTCGACGCGCTGTACCAGAACAACGCCATCGCCACGGGCCCGTCGGACGTCGACATGGGCGTCGGCGGCTCGTACTACGTCAGCGACCGCGGCGAGCCCTGGTGGTGGACCGAGGGTGGCGCCGAGTACTGGTCCAGCCGCACCGGCTACAACTGGTGGAGCTCGGGTCGTGATCGGCACGTTCGAAACACGATCCTCGAGGATCGCGCCCTCACCTACGACCAGTGGAAGACCACCCAGCTCGCCATGAGCTACGGCGACGGCGAGCGCGGCTACCAGCAGGGCCACAGCATGGCCCTGTACATGCGGATCCGCTTCGGCGAGGAGGCCTTCGCCGACTTCGCCAAGGAGAGCGACCGCAAGTACCGCGCCACCTGGGAGACGATCATCGAGGAGAAGACGGGCGTTCCGCCCCGCGAGCTCTACGATGACTGGAAGGCCTGGGTCGAGGACTACTATCAGCGGTGGTACGCCGACATCGTCGCCGAGGGCGAGGTCAAGGGCATGGAGCTCGAGACCCGTCCGCTGGACGTGCACTGGAACACCCCCTCGCAGCGGGACCAGTTCTTCACCGGCGAGAAGAAGCTCCTCGGAAAGACGACGAAGGAGCCGAAGAAGTGGCAGCAGTGGGAGGGCGAGAAGGACGCGACCGGTCGCGCCGACGTCTTCCCCAAGTTCTCCGATGACGGCGAGTGGTTCGCCCAGGCCTACGGCTACGGCCACCTGTACATCGCCAAGGCCCCGGAGAGTCTGTACCCCGCGGCCACGATGGGCAGTCCCGCCGGCGAGGGTCAGGAGGAGGCCCAGGGCGAGGTCGGGCGCATGAGCATGCGCATCCCGATGGCGTTCTACTCCAACTACGACTTCGTGCCGGGCAAGGACCAGCTGGTCATCTCCATGCAGGAGGACCAGATCCACCGCGCCCGGATGAACTTCCGCGCCATCCGCGTCGAGACCGACGGCTACGACTGGAACGAGCTGGTCCTGGTCGACCTCGCGACCCGCACCGAGACCGAGCCCGACGGGCCTGTCGGCTCCGACCGCGAGGCCGAGGTCACCTACCTGCGTCCCGAGAAGGTGAAGGGCAGCTTCACGGACGGCACCTGGCGCAGCAAGCCGGGCCTCCAGTTCAGCGTCATCCCGAACACGAAGCGCGGCACCGACCCGGCCATCTCGCCGGACGGCAAGCAGATCGCCTACATCGAGTACGGCGATGGCACCCACAACCTGGTGCTCATCAACATCGACGGCACGGGCAAGACCTACCTGACCGAGTTCGAGTCGGGCGAGATGCTGCAGTCGGTCGACTGGTCGCCGGACGGCAAGACCCTCGCGTTCGCCCTGTTCAAGAACTACCAGGCGGACATCTGGCTGATGGACGTGGCCACCAAGGAGGTCACGGCGCTCAACCAGGACGCGAGCGAGGAGCTCGACGTGCACTGGTCCGCGCACGACGGCAACCTCTACTTCGTGTCGGACGAGTCCTCGATCTACAACGTCTACCGCTACGACTTCGACTCGAAGAAGGTCCAGCAGCTGACCAACGTGATCAGCACCGCGTACACGCCGCACCTCACCCCGCGCGGCGACCTGATGTACACGAACTGGACCGCGTTCGGCGAGAAGAACTACATCGTCGCCAAGGACGAGTTCCTGGAGCAGGATGCGACCGACCGCTTCGGTCTGTCCTACGACGAGGAGCGGGCCGAGGCCTACTACGCCTACACCGAGGATCTGTCCGAGTACGAGGCGCTGACCACCCGGTACAACAGCCTGCAGCGCTTCCACCCGCCGGCCCTGATCCCGATCTTCCGCCTGCGCAACCCGAGCCTGCCGACGTTCCAGCTGGAGACCGGCCTGCAGATGTCGACGTTCGACGTCGGCGAGAAGCACTCGGTCCTGCTCTACGGCATGGTCGGCACGTCCTACCAGCTGACCGCCCGCTACACCTACCAGGGCTGGCACCCGACGATCTCGTTCGGCTACGCCCACAGGCAGGGCAAGTCGGACATCGGCTTCCTGATCGACAACGACAACGACTCGACCACGACGGACGATCAGAAGGTCTACGAGTTCCGCCAGAACACGGTCAGCAACACCTTCTTCATGTTCGCGAACTACCCGCTGAACCAGCGGCTGCAGCTCAACGCCTCGCTCGTCGCGTTCGACTTCGGCTTCCGCAGCCGGAACAACCTGAAGTTCCCGCGGTTCAACCAGGGCGTGGTCGGCAGCGTCGGCCTCGAGTTCTCGACCCTGCCCTACGGGCTGCAGACCGGCCGGATGGCGTTCAGCCCCTACGGCATCAACCCGCGCGGTCGCTACATCACGCTCAACTACTCGCACGGCTACACGGACCACGTGTCGCCGTCGAACAACGGCGTCAACACCGACGACGGCGAGCGCCTCGACGACTACAACTACAACTCGGTCCGCTTCCGCTGGACCGAGCACATGGGCTTCCCCTTCAGCCGGAAGTGGCGCGGAATGGGCCACAGCCTCCAGCTGGACGCTCAGGGCGGCGTGATCGACCGCAACGTGCAGCTCTTCGACGAGCTCCGCGGGGGCGGCGTCTGGCCCCAGGACGCCTACCTGGGCGCCATCCTGCCGAGCCAGCCGCTGGCCGGCTACCCGGGCGTCTTCTTCGGCGAGACCATGTTCGTCGGCTCCGCCTACTGGCGCATGCCCATCATCCAGCGCCTCAACGAGAAGGTCGGGCCGTTCATCGTCCGCGACGTCTTCTTCCAGTGGGGCGGCTCCGCGGGCAACTTCTGGTCCTACCGGCCGCCCGACGAGAGCGAGCGTGGAAAGTACTACTTCGACAACCAGGGCAACCGCATCGCGTACGACCCCAAGGACGTCCGCCGCGAGATCCCCTTCGTCGACACCTCGTACAAGAACGGCAACTACCTGCTGACCGACCTCTCCGCCGAGATCCGGATCAGCACCGTGCTCCAGGACAGCGCGTTCAACTCCATCTTCCGCGTCAGCTACGGCTTCCAGGAAGTGACGGGCGTGTTCGACGTCAACGGTGACGACATCAACGACAACACGAACGACGGCTCCGGCAACGCCATCTCCACCGAGACGGAGAAGCCGGGTCCCCGCATCTTCCTCGGCATCGGAACGGGATTCTAGCCATGATGACCCCCCGCACCACCGCCCTGTTCTCGCTCGCCGCGCTGGCTCTCGCCGGCTGTGGCCGTGCGGTCGAGCCGAGTGACGTCAAGCTCGTCGGCGTCGGCAACAACCCCGATGAGATCGGCCCCGCGCCGACGCCCTACGGCGGCCTCGTCGAGTACAACCACGTCGACTTCTCGGGCGGCGCCCTGCCCCTCGGCGCGATGGGCCTGTCCAGCTACACCGAGGCCGGCCCGTCGATCCTCAACATGGAGCCGCCCTACGGCGCCGTGTTCGGGCTGTCCTACATCTTCGACGCCAAGCTCCGCGGCACCACGTCCCTGGCGCTCGTGCTGCCGAACCCGCCCCCCGCCGAGGGCGCCTGCTACACGCAGCTGTACCCGGCCGGCCCGTTCGACGGTGGGTTCAACACGGTCGACGTCGGCGACTACGTGAAGTTCGTCAGCACCGAGACCGGCGAGGACGTGGTCAAGTTCGACCGCATCCCGCGTGACTACCCGCCCGAGGCCTCGCGGCTGTCGGTCGTCTACCAGGTCATCCAGGGCTACAGCCCCGAGGAGCGGACCCGGCTGATCCCCGACCCCGACGGCTCCAACGCCCTCGAGGACATGCTGGAGGTGCCATACCGCACGCGCAACTTCCCGTTCGGGGAGGAGGTGTCGCTCTCGTGGCCCGGCGGATTCACCTCCTTCGACAAGCCGGTCGGATCGGTCCCGCTGCCCTACCGGCCCGAGAGCCCGACGATCACGCTGCCCACGGCGTTCGACGCGGTGCAGCTCTCCTGGAACGGACCCCGCTACTACTACAGCTTCGGTGACTCCGACTTCGTGTCGCTCGATCCCGCCGAGTACAGGACCTGCTTCGAGTTCACGAGCCCGATCGAGTTCGGCGACGGCCAGCCCAGCTCGGTCACCGACTGCTCCGAGCTGACCGGTCCTCCCCGAGATCCGGGCATCTACAACGCCTTCCGCGGACAGATGTACACCGGTCCCTGGGAGACCCAGGACGGCGTGACCTTCGAGTGGGAGTCCGACGATGCGGGCGACACGGTGTCGGTGGCGGTGAAGTTCCTCGCCCCGATCGACCCCAACTCCTCCTCCTTCACCGCCCGCCAGGTCCTGCTGAACCCTGGCGACTCGGCGGACGATCAGGTCTGGCGTGACGCACAGGTCTGCGAGACCGCCGCACAGGACGGCGCCATCTTCCGCTTCGACGAGGAGCGCTGGGCGCCCGAAGGCAAGCGCGAGGCCGTGCTCCAGGGCAACCCGAACGAGGTCATCGCCCAGGTGGTCTGCAACGTGCCCAAGAGCGAGGGCAGCTTCACGCTGACCCAGGACCACATCGCCGACGCCTACAACTACGCCCGCTCCCGCGGTGCAGAGGGCAGCATCTTCATGCTGGGCAAGAGCCAGGTCCAGGAGGTCGCCATCCCGGCGGTCAAGGACCCGTACGACCAGCGACACGACGTCAATCCGGTGTTCGTGACCGCCAAGACCATCAAGATCGGCCGTTTCTACTGGACCCCGGAGTCCACGCCGGAAGGCGCTGCCGAGGCGGGAGGTGACCAGTGAGTTCCTCGATGCGCTTGTTCGCGGCAGGCCTGGTCACGACCGCGCTCGTCGGCTGTGGCGATGGGTTCAAGCCCTACTACACCCAGTCCGTGGGTCCGCAGATCGGCTCGCTCGAGCCCGACTTCGAACTGGGCAACACGGGCGGTGAGCTGGTCACGATCTCTGGCGCCGGGTTCGGCGATGATCCCGATCAGCTCGTGGTCCTGTTCGACAATCACAACGCCGAGGTGGTCTCCGCCACCAACAGCGAGATCGTCGTCCGCACCCCGCCTGGCCCCATCACCGGCGGTGGGGTCGAGGTCCTCGTGGCCAACGCCACCGGCTACGATCTGCAGGCCCCCAGCGGTGACATTGCGCTCTACCGCTACGGCGTGGGCGTGTATGACGGAGAGGGTCAGCCCCTCGGCCGCTCGCCGTTCTACCGGGACCAGCAGCACTACGTGCAGGTCAGCAACTTGTACGACAGCTGCTACGGCGGTCGCGGTACGCCCGGCTGTGAGGGCAACTCCTTCAACGGCGCCGTCGGCATCGATGGGCAGGGCGAGTTCTATCGCTTCGCCTACCCCCGCCTGCACACCACGTCGCTGGGCTGGCTGACCGCGTACGACATCAACCCCGGCCAGTGGCACGTCGGCCCCCCCCGGGCCGTGTTCCCGTCCGGTATCGACGACCTGCACAAGCGCGGCGTCGGTGCGTTCGAGATCATCAACCCCGCATACGAGAGCGTCGACTCCCGGATCTGCGTCGACCTGACCGAGGACCTGCAGTTCGCCACCGAGGTCTGCAACGACAGCTTCGGCCAGCGCGAGTACGACCTCGGCGTCCTCGAGTTCTGCCAGACGGTGGATCAGGACGATGGCGTCACCGGGCAGTTCCGTCCGGACTGGCCGGTCAACCGGGACTTCTTCGAGAGCCTGCCCGGTGAGAGCATGGACGTGCGCCTGGCGGTGTACGGCCTTCAGCTGGTCACCGACGTCACGCTCCCGCCGGTGGTCGACTTCGACGCGGAGTACGGTTTCCAGGCCCAGGGGACCAACCCCTGGACCGTGTCCAGCCCCCTGGAGTGCGCCGACGAGAACGAGGACGGCCAGGTCACCCTGGACGAAGCCGGCATGATCCTGACCTGGACGCCGCTGGACGACAGCTTCCGCGAGAACGCGGACATCAACAGCTTCGTGCACGTCTCGCTCACGCTGACCGACTTCGCCTGGTACAGCCTCGAGCAGCAGGGCGTGCGCATCGCGATCGTCGTGCCCGACAACCACGAGGTGGGCGAGGACGGCCTCGCGCGGCTGGTGATCCCCAACGAGGTCCTCTACCAGATCCCCTCGCCGAACTTCAACTGGAGCAACGCCTCCCAGCAGAGTGGCTTCCTGGGGCGCTACTCGTCCAACCCGAGCTACCTCTTCATGGAGGCCTACCGGGTCACGGACTACCGCTTCCAGACGCCCGACGACGAGACCCTGGTGTTCTCGTACGCCACGGGTGAGCTCACGCTGCTCGTCGACTACACGAACCCGCTCTACCGCGACACCGACTGCGGAGACTGCGTGGACGGGGACGGCGACGGCTGGGTCGACGCGCGGGATCCGGACTGCAACGAGGACGTGGGTGGCAACGGGGACACCGAAGACGACTCCACCTTCGGCGACTACACCTGCAACGACGGTATCGACAACAACGGCGACGGTCTGACCGACGCTGACGACCCGCTGTGCATCAACGGCTGGGACGGTGAGAGCACCTGCACCGACGGCCTCGACAACGACGAGGACGGCTGGCTGGACGAGGACGACCCGGACTGCACCGGCGGTGGCGAGGAGGACGGCTCGACCGTCGGCGGCACCTGCAACGATGGTCTGGACAACGACGGTGACGGCTGGGTGGATGCGGGCGACCCCGGATGCATCGAGGCCACGGACGCCGAGGACGACGGCCTGTCGGGCACCCAGTGCAACGACGGCGTGGACAACGATGGCCACGGCGATGTGGACGCAGAGGACTTCTACTGCATCCTCAACGGCGCCCTGACGGACTCCGAGGAGCCGGCAACCATCTCCCAGTGCCGCAACGGCGCGGACGACGAGTCGGATGGCTACGTGGACGGTCTGGACCCCGACTGCGAGGTCGCGCCCTACCACCGCGAGGCCACCCGCTACTTCGAGCCCGCGGATGGGTTTGCGCCCGGCTGCTACGACAACATCGACAACGATGGCGACGGCGTGAAGGACTCGGCTGACCCGAGCTGCTGGAACCCCGCGTTCGGCTACGCGCCAGACGGCTTCCTGACGGACGAGGGGCGGGACTGGGGCACGTCGTGCTCCGACGGCGTGGACAGCGACGGAGACGGCTGGATCGACGGCCTGGATCCGGACTGCGTGCCCGGCGTCAGCGAGTCCCAGGAGGAGGTCGGCCTCGGCACGACCCAGTGCAACGACGGCATCGACAACGATGGCGATGGAGACATCGACAGCGAGGACTCCCTCTGCTCGCGTGGCTCGGGCAACTTCGAAGGGTAGAACCTTGGATGTCGCCGCGTCCAGAAAAAACTCTGGACGCGGATGCGAAGACGGTTAGAAGCCGTGGGCGCCGAGGGGGGGACACCCTCCCGGGCGGACGACGGCGGGCCCCCCGGGGCCGGCCCTCGACGAGGCAGGGAGCCCTGCAGAGCCTACGGGCAGATGCAGGCAGCGGTCGCGTCGGTCGTTCTTTGAAATTCAGGCAGAAGTGGAAGGCGAGCGTTCCGCCGAGTCGGATCCTTCGGGTTCCGGGTCGGCCCCATACTAGAGAAAGACCTCATGGGCCTACGGGTTCTGTGAG
>MDTC01142142.1_pt1 | contig 14572 bp, 12 predicted proteins | sample 811181 | NCBI WGS metagenome assembly MDTC01 (sample SAMN05326644, study PRJNA326480) | marine metagenome | isolation source: seawater | place: Pacific Ocean: North | collected 2011 | reverse complement strand
TATTATATTATATTATATTTAAGAATCCTTACTTGTAACTTTCTTAATAACTCCAACAGCAACGGTCTGTCTCATATCACGCACAGCAAATCTCCCCAACGGCGGATATTCTGTAAATGTCTCCACACATAAAGGCTTCGACGGTTTGAGATCAACAATACAAGCATCCCCATTCTTTACATATTTCGGATTCTCCTCCATGACCTTACCTGAACGGCGGTCTATCTTTTGATTGATATTTAGAAACTTACAAGCTATATGCGCCGTATGGCAATCAAGGACCGGAGAATAACCGTTCGATATTTGCCCGGGATGATTCATAACAATTACCTGCGATTTAAATGTTTCCGTTTCATGGGCTGGATGATCCTTCTTGTTACTCGCTACATAACCTCTCTTTATGTCTTTGATCGATACATTCTTAACATTAAACCCTACATTATCACCAGGTAAAGCTTGCTCTAATTTTTCATGGTGCATCTCAACATCCTTACAATCAGTTACTATATTTCCAGGAGCAAAACTAATTGACATACCTGGCTTCAAAATACCTGTTTCTACCCTACCCACCGGAACTGTACCCACTCCACCAATCTTATATACATCCTGTAACGGTAACCGCAGTGGTTTATCAACCGGTCTCTTAGGGGGTTTAATATTATCAAGTGCCTCCAATAAAGTAGGGCCTTTGTACCAATTCATATTATTCCCTCTTTCAATCATATTGTCTCCATGCCACCCAGATATAGGAACAAACGGGATATTCATCGGTTTATAACCAACCTTCTTTAAAAATCCAGAGACTTCACCCTTAATCTCTTCATATCTTTCCTTACTATAAGGTGGAGAAGTTGAATCCATTTTATTCGTGGCCACAATCATCTGTTTAACACCCAATGTATAAGCTAAGAGAGCGTGTTCCCTTGTTTGTCCATTCTTTGATATTCCAGCTTCAAACTCACCGGTCGGAGAAGCAATAACCAGAACTGCTACATCTGCCTGAGATGTCCCTGTAATCATGTTTTTGATAAAATCACGGTGACCAGGAGCATCAATTATAGTAAAGTAATATTTACTTGTTTCAAACTTCCATAAAGCAATATCAATCGTAATGCCTCTTTCCCTTTCCGCCTTTAACTTATCAAGAACCCAAGCATACTTAAACGAACTCTTACCCATCTCGCTCGCTTCCTTCTCAAACTTCTCAATAACTCTCTTATCTATTCCACCACACTTATAAATTAAATGACCCGTTGTCGTTGATTTACCAGCATCAACATGCCCTATTACAACAATATTTACATGTTTCTTTTCCTTCCCCATATTAGAATCTATATTAAATATTCATTCTAAATGTTTAAGTATTTTAAGTATAACCATTGATTTTAAGCTGAACCATAGATTTTAAGCATTATATATCTGTTCTATTTGAACATTGATTGTTTTCGGTTGGAGCATAGATTCCCTGAGCTATCAATAAACCTGTACTACCACCAACAATCATTAACGTTATAATCCAACCAAAGAAAACCTTCCAAATTATTTTCCAATTAATACCACTACATTTCTTAAAATCTTCCAATGATGCTACCCCCATTGTAGCACCAACTTGACAATGGGTTGTTGATAATGGTATTCCTAAACGACTCCCTATTATTATGATTGTCGCTGATCCTAATTCAATTGAGAACCCTCTACTCGGTGTAATACAACATACTTTCACTCCAATCGCCCGTATTATCTTGTAACCATACAAAAATAATCCAAGTGATATACCAAATCCACCAAGTCCCAAAATAGCATAACCATACTTATTCATAGTGACTCTATCACTCATGACCCCATCATCCATATAGACTGATACTATCGCAGCGTATGGCCCTATTGCATTCGCTACATCGTTCGCTCCATGACTAAATGAATCACATATTGCTGTAAATATCTGTAAATATTTAAAACTTTCCTCCGTCTTTTCATCAAACTTTTCAGACGCATCATGAATGCGTTTCACTTTATCGACCTTTAAATCGTCTATATTGTAATTTACATTCTCCTTTATTGAATGGAAACACTTCTGAATACCCTTCGTAGGCTTTTCTTTTTTAGGAATAATTGGGGGAATTATTTCTGGATTTGTTTGATCAATGATTCTTTTCTTCATTCGGGGAATAAAAGGGATTATGATACCCCCTGATGTAAGGCCTACAAGCGACGCAATACTAACTGATTCGACCGCTGATAGATCATCAAAGCCAATACCCTTTCCTCCTTTGTAAATAATGAAAAAGGTATTCAACATCATTGTCAGTGAAACAAACACTGGAAATGACCAATAAGACTTATCAAAACTGTTCTCTTTCCGCAATACAAGCAATCTTGTACCATAAAAAATAGATCCAGCTACTATCGCAGAAAATATCGGAGATAAAAACCATGAAATAACTATCCCGGAAACTCCACCAATCCAAGGAAAACTATCCGTAGGTATATACCAGATTACACAATCATAACCTCTTGTTACCATTGTCATCCCTATCATACCACCAACACAAGAATGAGTCGTAGATACCGGCATTTCAAAATAAGAAGCAATGAACAACCATGAAGCAACAGAAACCATAACACAAAAACAACCGTAAATAAATATCTCTGGTTCATCTTCGAAACATTCGTAATCAGCTATCCCCTTCCGAATCGTCTTTGTTACATGGGATCCCATTAAAATAGCTCCCGCGCATTCAAAAACACTCGCGATCGCAACAGCACTTTTCACCGTCAATGCTTTTGACCCCACCGATGAAGCAAACGCATTCCCTACATCATTTGCACCTATTCCCATTGCCGCAATAAAAGAAGAAACACCACCAGCCACTACAATCCATAAATATTCCCCCAACATTTCTATTTATACATTATGTTTTTTTAAATAATTTACCGGATTCCATTAACCAAACCATCTTCCCCTCTTTGAACCATATCCCCTGTCAAACATACCTTACCCTCTTTATATCCATCGATTAACTTTAAATCATCGATAACCCGATCAGTTCCATAATAATCATGTTCAATTACATCCCCTCGCAGATTATGACCAAATGTTGCAAAGATATGACTGTTAATAATAACAGGCTTTCGGTTCTTCACTACAAACGAATAAATCCTTTTACACTTCATTCGTTCCGGTCTTCCATGACTTATCGGAAATACCCAGTGTTTCTCATATTCCTTCCAACGAATCACTGGATGATACGGCGTAATACGAAGACCTTTCAACCGTACCAATGAACATTCATCATTATCACATTGCGTCTCAATAACACATTCAATTTCACTGTCCACAAAGCCCAATTGCATAGTTGATGTTACAATCTTATCTCCCTTTTTGATATCCTCAACATTACAATATGTTAAGTCACTTCTTAATATTTTTGACCCTTCTGCACAACAAGGACCTATTTGACTGTTGTATGAACTCATTTGTACTGGTGGAGACGATTCGGGCGAAGCTTCACGTCCACGACTGCGATACGAAGTTCTCCGTTGAGTGATATCCTTCTTCGGAGGAGGAAGACCATCAAAGATATCAGATACACTGTCGCGAATCTTTATAAATATCCCCGTAGCGAAGTTCGACACCCCCTTATCCTTAAAATTATTACATACTTCATTCTGATATGCATTTTGAAGAGATCTCAAATAATGGATACCCCAACGACTAAACCAATCTTCCCTTTCACCCTTATTTGTCATATTTAATGCCTCTTTCACTTGGCCGTCCATATCAAAACATAGATTCTGAATATACTTCGAATCAGCTTCTCGCTTCATTTCTTCACAAAACTCTTGAATTTCAGAAATGAAACTCTTTTCTTGGTATTTGACTTTCCTTGAACAATGATTAATCATATCAATTGACCTCAGCCTCATAAGTTGTTCATGATAATAATACCCTGGTATAGGAAGTAGTTTGTTCGTGCGGATTTCATACTCACCCACATCTAAACGAATATCAACACAATCCGTATCCCTTGATGGAGAACCACCCGATGTATCCAACTCAAACATTAGATTCTTTTCAGAACCATATTTTAAAGAATTCAATACAACTTCAACCCCCGTTTTCCCGTTCTTATCTGTGATACCCTTTGAGAATTGAATACTCAGCTTAGGATAAGCCGAAGCCGTAGTTAACATATTACTAATTCCATGAATAAATACATTCCCCAACAGTGAAGCATCTGGAATAAATGAAAATCCATCACCACCAGATATATTGGAAATCTCCAATAATAACTCAGAATTCAATTGATAACCAAATCCATAACATGAAATCATACACTTGAAATCATGATCACGAAAATACTTCTCCAATGTATTTAAATACCCCCTCGGAGGATCAATATTTGGAATTCCATCCGTCAAAAGTAATATTCCCTTCGTCCGACAAGGAGAAGACCGCGTTCGTAATATGTCCAATGATTGATGAATACCATCCCACATATTCGTTGACGATAACGCTCTTATATCATCCAATTGACATTCTATTAGAGATTTATTCTCAGGCGTACAAGATGTATGTTCTACCAATACCTTCGCACGATCACTATATGTTACGATTGATATATTATCATTCTCATTTAAACTGTGAAGAACAGTCTTCGTCGCACTAATTGTCAATGATAAAATTGAAAATCCATCACTCATTCTCTCATTACTATCACTCTTCAATGTTGCTTCTTGTTTCATAGATGCTGAAATATCAATACATAAGACAACGTCTATTGGAGGTCTCACCTCTATATCAGGAGTCTTAATACTTACAAACAACTTATCATTGTAACAATACGGATTCACGCTTATATCGTTTAACTTATCTATAAAAGGCTTCAATTCCTCTTCTTGGATTCTAGCATCTATTTTCAATTGATCCGCACGTAACTTTTCACGTATTGATTCTATACTTCTTTTAAGAGTACTGTTCTCCGACAAATCAGACATACTTAAAGGACCTCGTGTTATAGGAGATGTATTGCTCTTTGACAACCACTCATGAATAGATTCTTTTTCATAGGAATGTCCATAAATATCCTCTACTGGATCATTCATTAACTCTCCTGTAATTGGACAATAAAACTCATCGGGTACAAATATTTCAGCCTCCATTTCTTTCTTTTCAAAAAAATAAATCCATTAATCAAATTTAAGAATAACTACTTCTTCAACCATTCCTTGTATTTTTCCTCAAATAAATCCAATTCATTTTTCCAAATATTTTTAATTTCCATCTTTTCAAGTAGTTCATGTTTCTTCTTCCGTTCAGCAATACTCCCTTCTAACTCTTCCACCTTCTCAGATGTAAAATTATAAATCGACAAGTTCAATAAATAATTGTATTGATTCTTTACCTCTATATTTTCTTCATAATCAATGATCTCTTCCCCTTCATACAATGGATATTCCAATTCTTTCAATTTGTCTATAATACTCGCCTTACTCTGTTTGTAGACAACGATTTTTTCATCTATTACATCTTGAATAAATCTCATTTTCGCTTCCATTAACTTTATTTCTTCACTCAAATTATTCAATTGATATTCTTTTCTCTGCACATACATTTCATATCGTGTATAATAATGTTCATCAATGATCTGATAAATCGTATCATACTTACGAATTGTTCCATCCTTGTTGTATAAATGGAGGTTTGATACAGACTTATTCGATCTCAATTTAAATAGATTCTCAAATACATCTCCCTTTTTATATTGATTGTCAAATAACTTCTCATCTGAAACCTTAATTACAAACTTCACCTTTTCATCCGTTGAATGATTCTCATAATCAAGAACCCATGAATCCTCTTTTTGAATGAGTTCCTCAATATATTCCTTGAAATCATGTGTCCATTTCCCAATAGGTAGTTCAGTGATAATTACTTTGTCATCGTCAATTGTATATTTCCCTTTTGTTACAAACTTTTGAATTCCCTTCTCTACTTCCTTACTAATTCTCCCCTTAAAACCTTTGTAAAACGGCATCATTGATAGATATGGAAGACCGTCCAACTTACGACGAATATTATTACAACATTCAATCGGATTAAATTGAGGAATCGTTGTACTGAAACCTGTTCCAATTCCAATCATACCATTCACCAATACCATAGGAATAATCGGACAATACCATTTGGGTTCAACAAATAGACCGTCGTCATCCAAATAATCTAGTAAAGGAAAATCCTCCGATGGAAACAGATAATCAACCAATGGATTTAACTGTGTATGAATGTACCTCGCACTTGCCGAATCATTACCACCCATTATTCTTGTTCCAAATTGACCATTTGGTTGGAGAAGATTAATATTATTTGATCCCACGAAATTTTGAGCCATCCCTATAATAGCTCCTTGAAGTGACATTTCTCCATGGTGATACGCAGCTTGCTCACTTACATAACCGGACAGCTGAGCAACCCTTATTTCAGAATATAACTTTCTCTTAAAACACGAAAACAAGATCTTTCGTTGAGAGACTTTCATCCCATCAATACATGAACCAATTGAACGCAAGTTATCGGCATTTGAGAAATGAATTAACTCCTTATTTACAAAGTCCTCTACCTTCGTGTTCTCCTGATTATAATCCAATATTTCTTCCTCTTTGTATTTCTTCAACCACACCTTCCTACGGTCTGATTCAGTCTTTCGAAATGCCAATTCCATTGATTCATCTGTCTCACCTTCGGTAACATACTGATTTATTTTCAGTTTTTTAAAATATTCTTTCGCTTCCGTCGCGGTTGAAGTTCCCAATCCCTTGTAATATTTTATTTTCCATTTATGATTTTCCTTCTTTTCTTTCCATTGATTATAATCAGTTAACGTATAGAACTGTTTTACCTTGTTTGCATGCATCGCTTTAATAATCGGCGTAACCATACAATTAATATAATTCATCTTCAAAAGTTCAGGCCATTCACTATGAATTAAATTCAATATTAATCCCTTAATATGTGATCCATCATGATCCTGATCAGTCATGATCATTATTTTCCCATAACGTAATTGCTTTATATCTTTGTATTTCTTCCCCGACTCTAAACCAACAATCTTCTTAATATTTGTAATCTCTGAATTATTCGTAATCTGCTTTATTGTAGCGTCCCTGACATTGAGGACTTTACCCTTCAAAGGAAAAACACCATATTTATCCCGTCCAACAACCGACAAGCCCGCTATGGCCATCGATTTCGCTGAATCACCCTCCGTTAAAATTAATGTACATAAATGAGACTTCCTCGTTCCCGCCCAATTCGCATCATCTAACTTCGGAATATCTCTCAATTTATTCTTCTTTGTTCCGTTTGTCTTCTTTGCTTCCTTATTCTCCTTAAACTCAGTATATTGAAGAACGCGTTCAGACAACCCTGATTCACAAATCTTCTTTATAAACTTATCACTTATTTGAGGTAATGAACCAAACTTACTCTTTGGTGTTGTCATTCTTTCTTTTGTCTGTGAATCAAACGATGGATTTTCAATTACACAATTCAAATAAACTGTTAAATAATTCTTCACATATTTTTCAGGAATATCCTTCTTCTTTGTCTTCTTAATGTATTTAACTACACCCGATGATAAGAGCTTCGTTACCGTATCCACATGAACACCCCCCTTTGGTGTTGCAATCCCATTCACAAATGACACCTGTTCAAACTTATCCTTCGATACTGATACACCTAGTTCCCATCGTTCAGATAATTTCTCAAATACTTTTTCGGTTTCACTTGAATATAAATTCATATAGTCTTCAAAAGACTTTATATGAATTAGTTCATCATTATAATAGACACTTACCTTACTATCTGTTACACCCGCAATATCATATACCCTCCGTTTCATAAATGATACCATATCATCCGAGAATCGATCGATATTAAATCTATCAAAATCCGTTTTCCATGTAATCTTTGTATACGGTTTTCCGGAATATTTTTGAATCACTGGATCGTCCTTTTCCTTCATATTATTATAGAAGTGTTGTGAATATTTCTGCTTTGTAACCCTATCCCCTGTCTCTACATCAAACCATTCAGAAAAGATATTGACAATCTTCGCTCCATATCCATTCTTACCACCCACAGTTCTCTTTTGACCCTTCTTGTAATTACTCGATGTTAGAAGATGACCAAAGATGAGTTGGGGATTATATACACCACTACTATGTTTTGCAATTTTAATACCATCGCCATCATTATATACTGATAGAATACCTGTTTTTTCATCGATTGATACCCGAATCTCAGATACTTGGACGGCCCCCTTTGTATCTTTTAATCTTTCTCTCTGATCTCTTGAATTTACCAAAATTTCATCCAACATCTTGAAAATAACTGGAATGTATTCTATATCAGCAATCTCGATTCCATTATCTCTTAAAACTGCCAACTTATCCGGTGTTGGTTCATCACTACCTGCATATGTATCCGGTGTATCATAAATATGAGTCCTCAAATCCTTCTCATCATATTCATCAACCGGTGTCTTTTTTTTCTTGTCCATATATATATTTTAAGCTATTACTTTTTAAATAAAAAAATTATCAAATTTTATTCTACGAGTATATATAATCATGGACAATCATTATAAACCGATAGATCTATTCAAAGGTATCGCCGTCATCTTAATGATCATCTATCATTTCTATTACTTCCCTCATCAATACGGATTTACCGAAATTAAATACAATACAGATCTACTCAAAACCTTCGCTAGAATGGCACAAATTATATTTATTTTATCAGTCGGTATTAATCTGTACTTCTCCAAAAGAACATCCCAAGAAAAAGAAGAATCAGAAAAAGAATATACTAAAAAACATTTCAAACGTGTTGGAAAATTATTTCTGTATGCACTTGCTATGTCGATCTTTACATACTTCGTTTTTGGTGATAAGTTTGTGAAATTTGGAATACTTCATTTTATCGCTCTATCGTCACTACTTCTCTTTAATTTTGTGGAGGACAAAATGATCATCGGAACAATTATTATCCTTTTAGTATTCATCTATGGCAACCATACGAATATATCACTCTTTGATTCTGTACCCAAACCATTAGGATTTATAATGGGCATTAACACAGCATATCCTGCGGTAGATCATTTTCCTCTTATTCCATGGATGATATTAATCTGTTTGGGAATATTAATCGCTCCACCCATCTACGAAAATAGACCCAAAATCTATCCGAATACCGCAATTACAACTGCCCTTGAAACAACAGGGAAATATTCTCTGGAAATCTATGCCATTCATTGGTTAATCCTTTACTACATTTATTGTAGTGTCTACCCGAAATATATCCGACCAAATATATAAATCAAGAAAGATTGTCTTTCATATATATATCATCCAGAAAAACCATCATCAATAAAAATTGTTGTTTCTTTTTTTCTTGATTTATTCTTGAAGTATCTTCTTTTTCAAACTTTTCTAACAAAGATATTATCAATTCATCAGACCCTTTGAAAAAATAATGAAGCCCTTCATCTATATCCATAATCCAATGACCATCAAGAAACATTATTCCATTTGGCCAAGATTCTGGTAACTCCTCTTTTTCCCATAAATCATTCCCTTCATCATCAAGTGTATCATGATCCTCAAAGAAATAACATATTTCCTTAAACATATCAGAAGAAATTGGAAACATGACCTGGATACATTGTTTCATCGTATACTTTACCCATTCATCATCCTCTTTATCATCTTTCTCCTGATACATCGTTTCCAACCGTTCTCGTTGAGTCGCAGTTAATTGCTTTGGACGAGCAACCTTCGGGAGTGTAAGTCCTTCCTTTTCTTCCTCCAATTCTAACAACTCTGTTTTGAATCGATCCTTCATTTGGGTTGACAATCCCTTCTCTTTTAAAAGGTCACTCGCTATTTGAATATCATCGTCTAAGTTCGTATCCGTTATATCCCCCATGATTACATTGTATAACCCACCTGATTCAATGATTCTATTAAGTAATATCTTGTGGAAATAAGATAGTAAAGGTTCATTGTTAAGGTCAAACTCAACTTCGGGTGACAACCAATTTAACCGATCAAATATAAATTTACGTATTATCTTATACTCTTTAATCCCTTGAAGACATCTCGATGTTTTCATGACTTCACGACATATAGCTACATTCTCATTCTTTTTTGTACAATGCTCCCTACATGTTGGGTCTTTACATATCTTTCTCACATTTGAACAATCCGAAGTTGAAAAGTCCTTAGCTTCATTCTCAATCATTTGATAAACAATATCCTCGGGTAAATTATCACACCCATTCATATTATTATATAATATATAATAAATGGTTCAAAGAAGAAAAAAAGGGGGTTCAGGTCTAGAAACACAAACAGAATATGAACAAATGATGAAAGAAAATACATTTTCAATCAAAGAATACGAAGATAACATGAAGAAAAAACAACTCGCACTCCAAGAAGAACTCAGGAAATTAAGAGCTGAACAAGCAGAACACAGAAAAAGGAAAAAAGAAATCAGAAAAGATTGTAGTGAGTTAACCCTTCTCTTAGCTGATGAAAAATTAACCAAAAAAGAAAAAGAATTATACGCTGATAAAATGTACGAGCACAAAATAAAATGCGATAATGGAGATCTGCAAGCATGCCGATATTGCAAGGGCGACGATGATTCATTTCTTAAGAAAGTCGTTCAAAAAAAAACCCCTCGGAAAAAGAGGAGCAAAACGAAACAATGATAATTAAACGAAACAACGGTAGAGTTAACCAAAGACTTCCTGAACACTTGGAGCCGAGGCCTCAACAGGATAGGCTTCTACAACAACAATATTTTCAGGGAGAACAACCTCCTCGTCAATTTGGAAACAGTGTTCCTCCTCAGTCTCCTGATTCACATAGCTGAAATATTCACTCTTTCTTGACCAATCTACATCCCAACCATTCCCGGACCCCCATTGTCTCCTTTCTCTCAGATCCTCACTGATGATCGTATCATAGAAGTAGTCATACTCATGATCTTTTCGTTCTTCATCACTCACGACCACCGTATAAAGGAGGATCATGAAATATTGTAGGAGATTTCCAAGGTCCTCAGCAACAAACTTATCCACGATTTGAATCACTTGGGATGTGAGTAGCATGGACATTGTGAATCCAATGGATTATCTTTTTAAAAGGGACGGACTTGAAGAAATCAAATTTTGGAAATTTGAATGGGGAGTAGTCCTTTTGTAAAATATATTACTCTTGAAATGGGAGGGCCACTTGCGCGTTCTCCTGTCGTCTTCACTGCGAAGCAAGTCTCCGAAAGGAAGAAGACCTTTATGGACCTCACAGAGATTCCTCTGGATCTCCTCGTCCAGATTACCTTCTCTTACCTCACAGCGAACGAGATCGGAAATCTCGCGAGAACATCCAGAAAAATGAGAGACGTCTTTACAAAAGAATCCATCTGGAATTCGCTCTATACAAAGCGGATTGTGAAAGATTATTATGAAGAATTGAAAAATAAATTAACTTTCTCAAAGAACAAACGGGTGAATAGTTTGCCCCGCACTAAGATAAATGTTATCTTTCGCAATTCTTCCTCCGTGAAATGCGATCTTTGGTATGCAAAGAAGGATGATCAAGTGTGGGACGGCCTCAGCTATATCATCAAAAAAGTAAATAAGAAACCTTGTCATAAAGGCTATGTTGTTACAACATCTTCTTACCCCAATACTAAGTTCATTGTTACTCCCACTCTTGATGAACTACTGAGACTGAAATGTTCAAATCTAGGATTTTCATTTGTCGTTGATCGAACTCAAACACAAGAGTTTGTTCATAGCGATGGAAAGAAGATGACAGCGTATGTTCGTCATTTAAGGGATCCTAAGAAACTTCTCCCAATTTCTAAATTAACCCGGAATGATTCCTATAAAAAAGGATTTATCCGAATTGCAATGGGATATCTGAATAGGTCTACCCAAGTAACTGTTCCTTCGGATTTTAACACTTTATGGGACAAGAATAGTTATCGGAGAAAACAAATCATGTGGGATCCCGTCTTCCGAACTGAATTATGGATCACATTCGGTATGGATTGTTATCCCGGTAAAACTATTCATGTTCCACTTTCACAAGAAACATGTGGACAAGAAAACATTCATGACAAAATCGAGATTCTGCAAAAGAAAGAAGATGCGTTCAATGATGAAATTAAAATCTTGCGAAAAAAGCTTAAAATCCTTGAAATGAGTTCAAGAGACACTCGGATAAAAAGAGAAAGCTATGAATACGCTCGTTCCTGTTTTTGAAAATTTGATTTAATTATCTATTTTATAGCGAGTATCCCGCACTCTGTTGGAGATCAGGTATGATGAATAGTACACTGACAGGGTTCAATTCCTTGGTGCGGGGCTCCCTTATGTATGCGTGTGCATTTTGAAATGGTGGAAAAGAGGACCCTAGCGGTTACTACTTGATAGGTGGATTAACAACGTATAAATACTCGGAGAATGCACACCAAATACATAATTCGTTATTTATCACTTTCGTTATCGAATGTCTCGTTTGTGAAATAAATACGTAGGGGGTTTTTTTTTATTTCATAGAATAAGAAAGAAATGAACCTCCAATATTTACCTGATGATATTTTAAACAATATATTTTTTAAATTATCCTATCATGATATGATTCGCTTTTCACAAGTGAAACAATCGTTTCATAAAAATTATTATGATATTATTAAATATAACATTTTTTACTTTGTGAATCGTGATTCCAAATTATTCCGAGAATGCTTACGAAGATTTAAATATTCAATGGAAGAAATAGACCATCTAAGAATACTTTGCGTTCCTTGAAAATTATATTGTTTATAGTATAATGACCACACCTTTTCAAGCCTTGCAACTTTTTATGAAAAAGTATAATGACCGTGTTCATCAATTACAAAATACAGACAACCCAGAAACGACTCGTTACTTTTCAAATTATATGGACCCAGCTATTCAACTAAGTAGAGGTTCGAACCCTATACCTGATATAAGAGCAACTGCAGGAGATGCATTTGTTCGCCTTACACCTATGGATCAATCAGCTTTCCATAATATTATTAATGAACCTCATATCCATGTATTTGCAGGTGATAACAAAAGCGGAAAATGGCAATTAACTTGTCGGGGTTCAGGTGAAGAATTCGGTAATCGCGGACATTCAGCACGTGGAACAGAACTTCCCGGAACCCTCCTATCTACAAGCGGAGAATGGAGCATTAATGATGATATTGATATTTTTGTAATCCCTTGGTTAGAAATGCTTCTTAAATGTAACGAGATCCTTCTATACAAAAAACAACAACGGTTCGAACAACAACGGTTCGAACGACAACGGTTCGAACGACAACGATTAGAACGACAACGATTAGAACGACAACGATTAGAACGACAACGCAAGCGTTTGGAGGTTATTCGTTTGGAAGAAATAAAACGTAAGCGTCTTGATGAAAGAAACCTTTGGAGTCAAAAAAGAAGGCGCAGAAGCAGAAGCAGAAGCAGAAGACCAAGCGGAAGCAGAAGACCAAGCGGAAGCAGAAGACCACGCAGAAGCAGAAGCAGAAGCAGAAGACCAAGTGGAAGAAGAAGAAGCAGAAGCAGAAGAAGCAGAAGCAGAAGCAGAAGACCAAGTGGAAGAAGAAGAAGCAGAAGCAGAAGATAGACAACATCGTAACAGTAAAACACCTACCTTTCTTTTTTTAATACGCTGAATACTTTGGATAATCGGGATAAGTATTCTCAGACCTTGGTCGAGGAACTTCCCTCTGTATGTATTCTCCGTCTATGTTCCACCCACATTCCTTCACGAATTCAACCATCTCCTTCGTATGCGGGTCCTTCTGAACCCTCTTATAAGCCCAGACAACGAAGATGCCAACCGTTATGAAGAAAGAAGCCAGGAATATTCCCATCAGAGCAACATGCGATGTAAGCATTGATACACAAGCCGGTGAACCCATTGACCATAGATGATCGTACCAACCCCACACATTCTGACCAATACAATGGATCGCATAAGCTCGTCCAGCTGTCCATTCAAGAACACTTAGACCTAGAAGCCAGAGACCCTTCATTGAAGAAGCAATCACTATTGGTCTACACCAGAGCCATGCAGCCACAGTATACACTTGTGTAGAACTCCAAACTTTCACTCCAAGGGAACATATCCAACTCCACCCCGTTACCCCAAGAGAACATACCCAAACCCACCCTGTGATTCCAAGAGAATATACCCACCCCCAAGCTATCATCACGACCCCCCTACAACTATCTATCTGATATTATTATTCTTAACTTATCATTTCAAATTTTATGAGTCTGTAAAAAAAAAGGTCCACCACCCTCTTTTTTTCCCACCTTGTCTCCACCCTTTACCACCCTCCATCCTCAAACGGATCTTCATCCGTCTGATGGTTTTGGATCATCTTCTCTACATGCTTCCTGACGAGCCGTTCGGAGATCTTCCATGACTCTTCACGGTTGTTGGTTTTGAT
>MDTC01060442.1_pt1 | contig 14573 bp, 5 predicted proteins | sample 811181 | NCBI WGS metagenome assembly MDTC01 (sample SAMN05326644, study PRJNA326480) | marine metagenome | isolation source: seawater | place: Pacific Ocean: North | collected 2011 | reverse complement strand
CGGTCGTCGCGTCGCGAACGGCGCGTGCTTCGCGGGGCGTCGCGTCGTAATCTGTGGTCATCCATGCATCATCCATCGGTCGGTCGTCGCGCGATGAGGGACTCTTGACCGTTCGTGACCCATTGACTCATCATACCACGGTGTGTGACTCACCAAAGAGTCCCTCCCTCGCCCACACGATGGATGCGCGAATGCTGCGTGACCGAACGATCGAACGTCGCGCGAGACGTCGTCGTCGAACGAGCTAAGCGACCGCGACGCCGACGCCGTCGTGTCGTTTTCTGTGTTCGGTCTCGTGGAGTCGGCGATCGTCGGTGATCGCTCGGCATGGCGCGCGGAGGACGTCGAGACGATGACGACGATGGCGCACCGTTGCGCGCGCGCGCGATGAATGGGGACGACGACGCGCCGCGTGATGATGACGTCGACGACGGGGGCGATTCGACGACGAGGATGGTGATGGTGACGTCGACGTCGCGCGAGGTTGGGGGTGAGAGACGGTCGGCGACGTCGGCGGCGTGCGCGTTCGTCGCGCGCGCGCAGGCGCTCGTCGCCGAGCTCGCGCGACTCGCGCGGAGGGCGCCGAAGGCGATTCGAGACGAGGACGGGCGGTTCGCGCGCGTGCTGTTCGATTATGGGTATTTTGATGATCGACACGCGATGGAGGGGGAGGTGGAATCGAATGCGGAGACGATTGAATTGGACGAGGAGTTGAGGGCGAATTACGGCGCGGTTTTGGCGCGGTATTGGAAGGCGTTCGACGCGTGCGTGCGTTGGCATCAGGATTTCACGCGATTCGCCGAGGATGTGGTGGAGGGGGTGTACGTGAGCGAGACCATGGAGACGGTGTTGAGCGATGAGGATGGGAAGCAGTGCGTGATGGAGGCGTTGGCGATGTTTGGATTGATTTTGAAGATTTTAGACGAGTCGTACGACTGGCGGTTTAGGGAGCGCGTGGTGGTGGCGCATTATCGCGCGCGCGCGGGGCGAGAGGAATTGTCGAACGCGGAAGAGATTGTGGCGCTGTGCGCGCGGACGGGGTACGACGCGAAGATGGGAACGCGTCCGGAGGGGTATCCGGAGACGTACTTTGCCAGATGCGAGATGCCCGAGTGGTTAATCTCCATGGTCATCGGGCGTTTGCGCACGGACGACGTGTACAATCACATTCCGCACTACCCGAATCCCGAGCATCGCTCCACGGCGCTCGCGGCGCAGGGCGGGTTGCTGTACGTCATACTGTACTGGGCGCCGACGTTGTTGCATCGAGGCACGTCGGCGATGCGCGAAATCGTCGACAGGCACTACGCGGATGGGTGGGTCGTCGCCTGCGGCGCCGGGCTCACCGCGGACCTGTTGACGGAGTGGGAACCGTACGAGGCCGCATCAACGTCGTTGAAGAACGCAGTCACGTCCAAAGCAGCGTCCGAACTCATGAGAAACGCTTCGACAAGTCTCGAAGAATTAAAGTTGGCGTTTAGCACCTATCTCGCCGAGGGTGTGCTCACCGAGGAGTTCGTCTTGAGCAACGAACGAGTGTTGATGAACGTCGTTCGCGACGCGAACGTCATCCTGCGGTTCTGCATTTTGCACAGCCTGAGTTCGCACAGAGCGGTGTCGTCAGCCATGTCGTACATGCCGAGCAAGGAGAAGATTGTTGATGTATTGTTGGATTGCGCCGAGTTGGAAAACGAGCTCAAGAAGATTTATACGTCTCTCCTGAACGGCAAGCAAGAGTTGTGGGAGAAGTGCAAGACCGAGGCGGGTGGACGAATGCGAGAGCTGAGCGCGTACTTCGGCGGCACCGCCGGACTCAGTAGAAACGCAAAGGATGAAAACTTGCGCTTGTGGTTTGCCAATTTGTCGCTTGAGGTTGATAAATTATCATCCGACGATCCCGTGGCGGCGGTCAGGACGATTCAAGAGCTCGAAACCGCGCTCACAGAGGTGGAACAGTTTCACCAAATCGTCGATAACATTCACGCCAAGCAGTATTTGCTCGATTCGCGCGACTATCTCGGCAAGATGATGATGACGACGAATGTCGCCGATTCGGCGCTCAACACGCTCGCCGTCGTCTCCGACGCGGCGTACGCGTGGAGAGTGATCGAGCCGTACACGGATCAGTTACAACAACGCATCCGTAACGACCCGTTTGCAGTGCGCAAGCTGAGATTCGTGTTTCTCAAGCTCAAGAGTACTCTAGAAATGCCGCTTTTGCGCATCTCGCAAATCGAGTCGCCAGACATGTACAGCGTCAGCGAGTATTATTCCTCGCAGTTGGCGCACTACGTGCGAAACGTCGTCGAGGTTGTGCCCATCAGCATGTTTGAGATTCTCAACGAGATCGTGGGCGTGCAAACGAACGCGCTCAAGGAACTTCCGACCAAGCTCGAAAAGACGGCGTTGAAGGAGTACGCGCAAGACGCCGAGCGAGCGAAACTCTCCAAGGCGACGTACGAGATTTCAATCTTCGCGCAAGGCATTCTGGCCATGGAGAGCACGTTCTTGGGCGTCATCGAGCTCGACCCGAAACAGCTCTTAGAGGACGGCATTCGCAAACAGCTCGTGAAGCAAATCACGGAGACGTTTCACGACGTGCTCGTCTTCGGCGACGGCGCGGCGAACGGCGTCGGGTGGAATAATTTCGTCGCCGCGATGATGAAAACAAATCCATTCGAGGATCGTCTCAACGCCCTGGCGACGAAGATGGAGGGGTTCAGGCGTTCGTTCGAGTACATTCAGGACTACCTGAACATCTACGGATTACAGGTGTGGCAAGAGGAGACGAGTCGGGTGGTGAGCTATCACGTCGAGCAAGAGTGCAACGGTTTCACGAGACGTAAACAAATCAACGACTGGGAGAGCGAGTTTCAATCGACCGAGATCCCCATTCCCGATCACGCCCCGCTCGACGCCGAGTCGAAAAATTTCATGGGTCGTCTGCTGCGCGAAGTGCTCAGACAGACGGACCCGAAGACGACTCGGTACATCGGTCAGCACAGCGCGTGGTTCAACGCCGAGGGCGCCGAGGCGGTGGGCATACGCACATTCGCGCTTCTCACGTCAGCCGTGGGTAACGTCGGATTGGCCGGTTTGGACCGATTGTTGAGTTTCACGGTGACGCAGCGCTTGCAATCGTGCATGGAGACGTACGCCGAGCGACTGACGGGCGAACTGGGCGCGACGATTCGAGCCGCAGATAACGCGCTTCATCCGCTCGGGTGCGTCTCGGGCGAGTCGACGGCGGTGTACGACCGCGTCATCGCGGACACGGCGTCGGCGTGGGATGACATGACGTCCACGCTCGCCGTCATCGGTCAGGCACAATTGCTTCGTCGACTGTTGAACGCCGAGCTCGTCGCAAACGCGCGCATCGATTCGCACACGCTCAGTCGAGTCCTCGACGCCGCCAACCGCTCCGCGTTGACGGACATACGAGCCCACTACAAGTCTCCGGACACGGTGCCCTACCCCGACGAATCCAATGCCATCATCCCCAAGCTCAGCGCGTACCTCGCGGCGACCGGGATGCAGAATCCCTTTCGACAAATTTATTGCGCCGTCGTCGACGGCGAGGACTGGGCGACGGCGGCGTTCGTCTTCACCGTCGTCGCGTTGGAATCCTACCGTTTCGACGACGTCACCTCCCCCCTCGTCCCCATCAATCGTCTCTCGACGACCGTCGACGCCAACGCCCTCATCGTCGGCCTCTCCACCTTTCTCCGCCAATTCCACGTCCATCAAACCTCCGCCTATCTCGCGAGACTGGGCGCGTTCGCGCGCGCCCGCGTCCTCGCCCGTCCCGACGACGCCGTCTTCGCACCGTCCATCGTCGCCCTCTGCGCCTGGTCCAAGCGCTTCGCCGTCGTGCACGACGTCTCCGCGCGCTCACTCGCCGATTTCTTCCCACCCTACGTCTTAGACCACGCCCACTGCGTCGATGTATAGTCGCGTCGTCGTTCAACACTAGTGATTCATTCCTACAGATTACAATCGATCGATTCTCCGTTCGCTGCGCGTCTATTTCCCCTCGCGCGCGTCCAACTCGGCGCGCAATTGTTTCGAAAAATCATCCCGCACGTCTGCGTCGTCCCAATCCTCCTCCCACTGCGTCGCGTCGCGCGCCGCACCGTTGTTTTGCGCCTCGCTCCACTCCTTCGTCGCAAACTCTTCAAACTCATCGTCGCACTCTAAATCCACCGCCGCGTCGCGCGCGGGTTTCGCGTTATCGGTCGCCATCGCGCGCTCGACGCGAATAATTTCGTATCGTCGATCGGTGGCGGCGGTCGCGTCGCGTCGACGTCGCGGTCGCGTCGGTGAGTGGCGAATCGATCGTCCGATCCGACCGCGAGATTGCGTAATCTTGCGCGCGCGCGAACGCCCGTCACCCGTCGTCGCGCGACGACGGGCGACGACCGAGCGTCGTCGCGATCGATGGAGACGGACGCGGTGGACGTCGACGTCGACGCGCGATCGGTGGCGCGGGATGGGGACGATGGAACGAGCGACGCGCGCGTGGCCGAGGCGTTGACTCGAGTGACGACGGTGACGACGTCGACGCGCGAGGGCGACGCGGAGACGCGCGCGCGCGCGGTGAGAGACGCGCTGGATGCGCTCGCGAGGTCGGCGCCGCGCGCGGGCGCCGGGACGCGGTGGGGAGGGGAAGCGTGCGGGGCGATTCGTCGCGCGAGCGCGGCGTTGGCGAGAGGCGACGACGACGACGCGGGACGGGGAAGGGCGGCGACAGAGGCGCGAGGGGAGGCGTGGGAGTCGTGGTGTCGAACCGTAATGGCGTGGAGCGCCACGAGTGAGTCGTGGGGGGCGGGGGCGCGAGTGGGGGTGTGCGAGACGTTGACGCGCGCGGCGTGTCGAGCGGGCGACGCGACGGCGGCGAACGACGACGACGACGGAGACGACGGGCGAGATCGTTCGTATAAGCCACCGCACGCGAGGGACGGAGACGATGGATCGAGTGATTTGCCCAAGGCGGCGCACGCGCGCGCGACGGCGTGCGAGGCGATCGCGGCGTTGGCCAAGGCGAGCGGGAAGGCGCTGCACGGAGCGTGGACGACAATGTTACCGACGTCGGAGCGTCAATTGCGAGAGAAGAGCGTGTACACGAGCGTAGTGAAAGCCATCACGTGTGATTCGAGCGAGAGAGTGCGCGCGGCGGCGGTGAGCGCGGTCGTGGCGCTATTGGAAGGACCGGCGAGTCGACAGTACCTGGCCATCGCCGAGCGCAGAGAGTCGACGACGCGAGCGAGCGCGAGCGACGCGTCGTTACCGCCTGGATTGAGCGCGCGGGTGCGGTCGTTCTCGGCGCTGAGCACGACGCTTGGGGATATCGTGTTGACCACGCAACGCGCGCTCTTGCGGGCGTTGTCGGAAGAGAAGAGCTCTCAGTGCGCGAAAGAGTTGTGTAAAGCCATCGCGGCGATGTGCGACGCCGCGCCGTTTGATAGGTTTCCTCAAGAAATCTTGAGAGAAACGATCGACATCATACACGCTGAGATTCAAAACGTGCGCGACCAAGTTCCGAACGAGCGTCTCGTGCGCCAGAGGGCGCTATTCAGCGCGTTATCTTCGGCGTTGTCGGCGCAGGGCGCCACCGCGGCGCTGCGCGGCTACTTGACGACGGACCCGTCGTCCATCATCGCCACCATGATTTCTCACGCGAGAGGCGATGCGTCGAACTCTCGATGCGAAGCCTTCGGCGTGTTGCGCGCGCTCGCCGTGCATCACGTCCCCACCATCGTGCCCATCAGCGGTCAACTCCGTCCGCTCTTCCCGAGCGCGGTGTGCGCGTCCGGCGCCGACGACAGAGTGTGTCAAGCTTCCGCGCGATTACTCGTGGATTATCTCGGAGCGGTGAGTGGAAGCGATTCGACGAATGGCGTGAGCGACGTCGATTTCGTCATCGCCGCGAAACCATCGGTGCTCGCGCCCGAAGATTTACGCGCCGCGTGGACGGATGCGATTGGCGCCGAACTGCCGTCGTGCGCGTCTCACAAATCAGCCTTGACGCGCGTGGCGGGACTAAACGCGCTCGACCGCGTGAATGCAAACGTGGCGGCGTGTTTAGAATCCGACACGGAGACGTTGAACGCGTTGCTCTCGATGCCGCATCGAGTGTTGACGTCCGACTTGGAACGCGTCCCGGCGGTGCGCGCCGCCGCGTGTCGCGCGTTGGGCTTCATGGTGAGTTTACCGCGCGTGAATCTCGAGGACTTCGCGTCCTCTCTCCTCACTGCTTCGCGAGATGATTCAAAATCGGTCAAAATCCCAGCCATGTGGTCACTGGCGAATCTGTGTGCGGTCAACATCTCAAGAAGGGATGGTTTGAGCGAACGCACCGTCGTGTCTCTCGCGAGGGCGCTGATTTCGAGCGCGTCGGAACGGGGCGATAAAGTTCGAGCGAACGCCATCAGAGGATTGGGATATCTCATCACGGCATCGACGTTTGACACATCGCACGATTGGCTGCACGAGGCGGCGCACACGTTGGCGAGCTGTTTGACGACTGGCAACGCGAAGACGCAATGGAACGCGTGTCTCGGCGTCGCCGCCTTGCTCCAAAACGACTCCGCCATGAAGGCGGGCGCGCAATGGAGTGATTTCATCGTGCGCATGCTCCTCCTGCTCATCAGAGACGCGAACAATTTCAAGATTCGTCTGCACGCGGCGGCAGCTCTCGGCGTCGGCGCGAGGAAAGGATGCCTGTCGTCGACGTACGCGGATTCCCTCGGCGTATTGACGTCGACCCTCGAGCTTCTCGAAAATCAACACGCGGCGCTCGAATCTCAAACGGCCACAGATTTCAAATATAAGGCGGCGCTCGTCTGTCAGCTGACGACGACACTCGTGAACGTTTTCACCACCGTTCCGACCGAGGGCGAGGCGTCCGTGTGCGACGCCCTCAAGAGGATCCCCGTCTTACTCGCGGCGTATCGAAGCGCCAGAGCGTACCTGTACGATGACGTCGACGATCGCAAAATCGATCCGCGAATCCACAAAGGGTTCAAATCTGCGACGCCCGCGATCGACGAGGACGTCTTCGCGGTCTCGTTGCGCAACATTATTTCCATGTTGGGTGAAAACTCAGATTCCTTTAGACACTTAGAATTCAATAGAAGTTGAAATTGTACATCATCGTAACGCAATCGTCCCTTCGTTTGGGGACGGCGAATCGCAGACTCGGGGGAGCGTTGGATTGAAAAATGTCGTCTACGTCTAGTCGTGGCACGTGGTTTCTATTGTAGTTGGTGACTATACACGGTGGCTTGACTGGTATTCGAGCCAGCCGCGAGATACAGTGAATTCGGATGGAACGCCAAGGCTGTCACCGAGCCGATGCGCTGGCCGAGGAAACTGTTGGTGTACGAAATCGTCGCAAAGTTGCGTCCTTGGAGATCCCACAGTTTGATGGCGCGCTCGGAAGATCCAGAGGCGTTGACGCCCACGCACGAGTGCCCGACGAGCGCGGTGAGCGCGGGCGGTCGATTCGTACTCGGAGACTGTTTCGCCACCTCGGCGGAGAGAAACGGCTTGGACGTGTTTCGCAAGTCGTAAAATTTCATGTGCCCGTTGGAACAGCCGGTGATGAGTAAGTTGTCGACGCCGCCGGGCTGGAGAAGTATGGAAACGAGAGGTTCGGTGTGCGTCTGCATCGCGCTCAACAACCGAGCCGGCGCTCGTAAATCATACGACAGAATGGCGCCGTCCGCGGTGCCAGCCATGAGAAGCGCGCCCTCCGCCGTCAGACACGTTCCCTGAGATTGAAGGTTCAGCGTTTCTCGGCACAGCTCGCTGGACACATCCCAAACGCGAAGAAGAGGGTTGATAGCGTTTCCGGTCGCGTACATACACCCCGTGAGTTGTTGCCAGACGATCTTCGCCTTGGTGAACTCGTGGATTTTATAGTGCGTCGACGGTTTGTAGTAGGACAACGGCACCGAACCGCTGGCGCTGGCGTCTGAGACCAATGGCTGAGACGGTAACGTATTCCACGCCGTGACCAAACTGTGTTTGTCTATCTCACCGTAGTCACGCCAAATCTTCACCGCACCGTCGTCACATCCAGTCAACAACAGCGCACCGTCCGTTTCGTTGACAAGGGACAGCATGTTCACCTTCGTCAGCCCGGTGTTGATCTTGTTCACGCGAGTAGAGTTTGAGTAATCCCAGACGTTCACGCAGCCCCCGTCGTCTCCAGCTATGGCGTGCGAATCCAGAGGATGCATGATGATGGAAGTCGGCATGAACCTCGAACCGACGTCTATGCTCGAGACGTACTCTGTCATCTTGAGATGGTGCTCGGCAGATTCGCGAGACGCCTCAGCTCTGTCGTGCATCCTCTTCAGCCTTTCGGTGCGCCGCTTGGTGTCAGGAGGACGCAGCCACGCGGTGACGACGTTCGAACTTTCATCGAAAAATTCATCTTCCTCCTCTTGCGCCGATTCAAGGAGAGCCATGGAAAAATGAGCGCAGCTACGCTTGAAAATCATGCTGTGCGGTAACTGGCCGCTGTGCGCGTCGTCGAAGCCGGCGCCGTCGAACGTCTTTCCTCCGAATCGAGGAGACAACGCTTCGAGCGAGTCCATTGAAGCGTGAGAACCGTGTCGTTGAAGAGTCCCAGAGTGGTCGTGGCCCGAATCGTGATTATCAGTGATCAAAGTACTCGTCGTTCTGCGCAAGGGCGACTCGTTTCGAGGTGAAATTCGCAAGTCACTGGTGCGCGAACCCGTTTGAGGTATACTGAGAGATGGCAGGTGCGTAAAACTCGACGCTGGGCTACCGAGCGCTCCTTGGAATTTGCCGGCTCTGTTCGTCGAGTTTCGGACCCCTCTCCCGCCTGAAGATTTTGAGGGACTTCGAGGAGCTTCGCCATCGCCTCGAAGAGATGCCGATGATTTCGTCTTAGTCGGAGATCCCAGTAAACGTGAGCCGATGCTTGTCAAGCGCTGATGCCATGAATCCGTGCGTTTCAGCGTGCCTGTTTGGCCATCCAAGGATTCCTTCGAAGCAGAGCGCTCGTGACCAATCAGATCGAAGCTTGCGAAAGAAGGACGCCGGCGATGTGAATGCTGTCTCGGTGTCTCTGCGTGACTCCCTGTTTTCGTCACCATCTGTATGATGGGATGAGTCGTTTCCAGGCCGACGCTCATGATAGCTTTTACACCAGCCGCAGACACAGCTGGGGCTGCATCCAAAGCGAGATCGAGCAAGGCTTGGAGGAGCTGAGTGTACAGACTGCCCTTCGGCCCTTCGCCGCTGCGATTCTCATGGTGCGATTCGTCTCCAGGACTAACGTTCGGGTACGCAGGAGGCAGCGGTACAGTACCTCTGTAATCACCGATAGAGCCCATGGGATCTCGTCCATGATCAGAGTACGCGGACGGATGCATGTCATCACTGGCCACGGAACTTGAAATTCTCTCGCCGTCTTCCTCGACGGTTGACATGTTTGTCGTGCCCACAGAGCTATCATAACCTCCCAAAGAGCTGGCGTGCGAAAATCTTCGACGAGTACTAATGCTTTCGCTACGTTTGGCCTCGACGACGCGTTTAGCAGTCACGGAGTCATAGTCTCTCTTCCAGACAATCGAAGCTTCACGAACAAGAAATTTGTGCGACCGCGCGATGCGCGCAAGTGCTACCGCGGTCTCTATCCGAACCATTGGACTCGCATCGTCGACATTTTGAATCAGATTGAGGGTTGTGCCGCGTTCCATCGCGGTTATGTCGCCCACGGAAGAAGGCGTACGTCCAAGCGGCGAGGTTGGAGGAATTGGTGAAGGCACAAGGGATGACGTTGACATCTCGTGCATGAGTTCCTGTATTTCTCCTCCACTATTCTTGGTGTCGTCGGACGTTTCGACCAAAACGAGTGTACCAAGCGCATACGCAGCCGCCGCCCGAGTGTCCGGAGAAGGATGAGTGGACAGACTCGCCAACAGTTTGTGCGCCTCGGTGCTGCATGCAGCCTTTTGACCTTCTGGATTATCTTCCCAGAGCTTTCCAAGGCACAGACACAACCAACGCAAGAAGAACGGCGACCCGGTGTCTGGAAGAGCCGCCTCTTCGATGTTTTCTAGACAGATCTCCATCAAACCACTGGACATACACACTGTCTGACCCTTCTTGTGATCGTCGCATATGACAGCCAAGATGAAAGCCGCCATCGCACGTTCCTCTACTGGCACGTTCGAGCTCTGCAAAAATCGTATAAAGTACGTGTATCCATCATCCTTGACCAAATCCACTTGGCACGACCTGTCCAATGCCAGAATCTTCGTCCAGATGAAAACCAAAATCTGGCGCAGCTCTGGCGCCGTCGTCTGCAACAACTTGAGCACATAAGGAAAGATGCCAACTGAGAGCGCTAAATCGACCGCCCATAACCCTAAATCTAAGAAACGCCCCAACAAAATCAACGCCCGTAACCGATGCGATTGCGAAAGCAAAACTTGTAGGACGATGGGCAATTGCTCGGGCGGTGCGTCGTGTTCGTTACCGTACTCCAACCAGACTTCAAACGCCGTGAGTTGGTCGGTGAAGAAGGGCGAGGGAATGAATTCCGCACTCGGATCTCCGGAAAGAAGAGCGGGTATTTGAAGCAAGCATTGTTCCACCGCCATGTCCCACGCAGCCCACATAGGATGGTTATACGTCGGGGGTAGTCTCGGCGACGAGACTGGCGTACAGTTGTTCGCGCGCATGATTCGTTCCGCGAGTAAAAAGTTCCTAAATAAGGAAGCCACCAGTAAATCTTGTCTGAATAATCGCTGGAACAATTTACGCGGTAATACATTCCATGCGATCGTGTCAGTGATCGCCGTAAAAATCCAGTTGAGCTCACCGAGGGGAGTTTTCCGATTATTCTGCATGCCGGGAATGTTGTCGATGATGTCAACCGTGATCCCTTGTTCTCGCAGGACGGAGTTCGTACAAAACCAGTGCAGCGCCATCTTCACGGGCGTCGTGAGACAAGCGCTGAATACGTCCGCCGGAAGATCTGCGGATTGGGGTAAAATTTCGTTCGCGCCACACGCGGCGATTAGAATACACTCGTTGGCGCTGCTCGAACTTTCGCTCGTTCCGAAACCGGAAGGTCCGGCGAGATCAGATCGTTTTTCGCTCAACTCTGCGAACGCCATGGACCCACCCGCCTGTCGAGATTCTAAATCCCGCATCACGGCTTGCGACGACGGCGTCTCCTCCGCTTGCTGTTGCAACTTCAGAAAAGACTTGATAATCAAACCCGCGTTTGAACAGTCAAACACGTAAATCGCCGGCGTGCCCGTCCACGCTCGCAGATCAAAAATCGAGAGCGGAATGTACTGCGTGTACGACTTGTTAAAGACCCAAATCTCACCGTTCGCCGTCGGTCGAGGGACGCCGTGTCCGTTGTAGTGAAGCAACACGCGTTCGCCCTTGGCGTTTCTCCGACACGAGATGCAGAGCTTCTTCATGTCGTCCGTCGTCGGATCCAGTTGAAGTTTATACTTTGCCCGAGGCTGCCATCGCTCATACTGCGCTTGCAGCGCCTTTCCAATGGCGTCCAACTCGTTCTGCGGTTGCGTACTGATTGGATTTATCCAACATTGCATGCGCGCGCACGGGGAAATCTTCATCGTATCCGGCGGATCCACGCCGATATTCAGGCACAACACCAACGCCACGCTCACCGTTTTCATCCGATCCTTCGTTCTCCACTTCCCGCTCTCCTCCCCGTCGTACGCATCCGTATCGTCGTACGTCGTCGCCGCGTCCCGGTGTCGCTCGTCGCACAAAAACATTGGATACGCCACGCTCGCCCCCACCGTCGACTCCGACTCCACCCTCGACGACGACGCCTCGCTTCCATCGCTCTTCTCCCACGTCTCCTCGTCTCGCCCACCCTCCTCGGCCTCTCCCTCGCTCGCTTCGCTCTCGCTCGCCGCGTCGCCAACCCCGTCGCCGTCGCCGCCGCCGTCGTCGCCCTCCGTCACCTCTCGCGCCGTCCCCACGCCTCCGTCCGCGTCCTCGCGCGACGATACCTCCACCGCGCGTTCATCCGCGTCCTCACCGCTCTCTCTCTCTCTCGCGTCGATCGGCGGTCGTCGTCCCGTCGTCGTCGCCGAGTCCGTCGAATTCGTCGTCGAATCCGTCGTCGTCGTCGACTCCATCGCTCCGTCGTCCCGCGCACCGCGCGCGGCGAGTTCACCGACGCGTCCTCCGCGACGTCTCCGCGCGCGCGTCCGCGACGTCTCCGCGCGCGCGCGGAATGAAGGCGCGACGGTTGCCACCGCACTTCTCGACGTGCCGACCATGGATCCGCTCGCGCGCGCCGACGACGCGTCGCTCGCGCGCCGACGCTCGCACCCGTTGGTAACGATGATCGCGTGCGATCACGTCGCGCGCGCGCGGCGCGAACGGCGCTCGAACGAGGGCGCGCGCGCGATGGATGCGGATGCAATCGATGCCATCGAAGACGACGGGGACGCGACGAGAGCGACCGCGTCGGACGCGCGCGCGATCGATGCCGTCGTCGGCGTGATCTACGGTGTTTTCTCTTCCGATGGCGGCGTCGAGTGCGTGACGTGCGCGGAGACGCGCGCGGTGCGGGACGATGAGAGGGGCGGCGGGTGGATGTTCGATTGGGACGCCGTCGCGCGCCGAGACGCGTTGGCGGCGCAGACGAGGGATGATTTACGCGTCGTCGGGTGGTATCGAGCGATCGAGGGGGAACGTGATACGTGTGGTGACGCCGAGGACGCTCGAGCGCACGATGCGTTGACGACGTGGGTGGCGAACGCGCCCGACGGGAACGGCGACGGCGGGACGGGACGGGACGGGTTGGCGTTTCTCGCGGTGCGCGTCGGCGAGGAGGGCGACGCGGGGGTGACGACGACGACGTGGTACGAACGCGAGGGGGATGGATTCGTCGAGCGGGAACACGCGATGGAGACGTCGGAGTCGGAACGAATCGTGGTGCACGAGGTGGCGAACATCGCGCCCGAGGGCGGGGAGTCGCGCGCGGAGAGGTTCGGCGCGAGTTTGGAATCGGCGGCGGCGGCGACGCGCGCGTTGCGAGATCGTTTGGCCATCGTGTCCGCGCATCTTCGCGCGATGAAGGCTGGGGAGGTGGAGATGGATCTGGACGTTTTGCGCGAGGTGGCGGGGGCGATCGACGCGTTGCGCGCGAGCTCGAGCGAGGCGGCGGCGGAGAGTTTCGCCGACGAGTTTAGGGATACCCTGGCGCTCAATTACTTGGCCGCCGCGACCAAGGTGACGAACGGGTTGAATGAATTCATCGACAAACATAACGTCGTGTCGGGGAACGACGATGGATTCGGTGGGTTCGGCGCGGGGGGTCGATTTCACTCGCGTCGAGGCGTCGGCGCGCACGTCTCGTCGTAACCGTCGCCGCGATTCAAAAGAAACGCGAGCGATAGCCGCGACGCTCTCTCGCGCGATGTAACGATACGAAGGGAGATGAATGTAGTCATGGTGGCGTGATTTACAAATGTTCGTTCGTTCGTTCGTTAGGTTCTTCGCTCAATACTTACTCTTGTAGACGAACTTGTTGCCCTTCTTTTTCGCATCCTTCGCCGGAAGCGCCCAGTAGCACTTGAGCCAAGGCTTGTTCCCGGCGCCGAAACCGACAAACTTACCCGAAGAATCCACCATGGAATCGGTGCACAACTGCACCTTTAACATGGAGTCCACGACGTCGCCGCCGAAGTGGGCGAGGTGCTTGAAAATTTTGGGATAAAAGCTCTTCGACACCAGGGACGCCGTGAGACCGCTCTGCGTGCTCTTTTCCTTGAACCGGAACACGTACATCTTATCCCCGTTGGAATCGGTGAACGTCTTCTCCGGCTTGTCAAAGGTCATATCCTTGGGTGCGTCGAGGAAGATGATGTCGTACTCCTTGGGCGCGTTCTTCACCAAGCCTCCCATGTCTCTGAATGGAAACGCGATGGAGGTTTTGGCGAACGCGTCCGATTCCAACATGAAGGCGTGGTCGTCACCGGCGTCCGCCGCGAGCTGCCATTGGAACATGTGTCCGAACAAACATCCGATGTGCGTGAACAGGTTACGCTCCTTTGCGAATTTGTCGTTGAATTGCCCATCCTTGTCGCGACTGGTGTAAAAGCTCAGCCACGGAAGCGCGGAGAGTTGCGTCGCCTTTGGCTTTTGCTTCATGATGCCCTTAAACGCGAATCGCACCGTGTCCTCCTTTTCCGGCCAGTCTCGAACGTCGACGCCGGGCGTGAGCCTGACGTACTTCTTCACAGCCTTGCTTCCGTGTTCGCGCACGAGCTCCTTCACCAAGTGTTCGACGCGGTCGCTATCCGTGGCTCCGATGATGGGATCCGGGTTCGGCGTCGCCTTATCGCCGAGCGACATGATGTACACGGGCGTCGTCAATTGCGCGCCGCGCGTTCCCAAACTGGACACGTCGTCTTTCTTCTTCTTGCCTTTATCGCTGCGATCCTTCTTGTAGTCCTTCTTATCCTTCTTCTTGGACTTCTCGTCGTCGTCGTCGTCGTCACCCGTCTTCTTGGACTTCTTTCGACCGAGCG
>MDTC01034169.1_pt1 | contig 14573 bp, 18 predicted proteins | sample 811181 | NCBI WGS metagenome assembly MDTC01 (sample SAMN05326644, study PRJNA326480) | marine metagenome | isolation source: seawater | place: Pacific Ocean: North | collected 2011 | reverse complement strand
TAAGACGTGTCATCACTACCAGGAAACACATATGAGGAAGCAGCTTTACAAGCTGATGAAGTATGTGATGTTGAGCAAAAATGGCCCAACAAAGGGAGAGCTTCCTGATAACTGGAGAATTGGTTGGAAGCCATTGTTTGAGATGAACGAGCGTGAGTTAGCTGATGTTCGCGCTCGCGTGGCTGCTGTCGATGCTCGCTACATTCAAGTGGGAGTGCTTACGCCGCAAGAGGTTACAGACAGTCGTTTTGGTAAATCTGAATACAGTATTGAAACAACAATCGACGCATCCATCCGTCGCGAACTGCCAGAAAAGGCTGAAAAGGGGGATGTTCCTGCTGGTGGCCGCGATCCTCTTGATCAGTCCAATGGAACGCTACCCATTGATGGCACGAGGGGCGCAGCAGATAGCAAGGAGGTGGAGGATGCAGCGGGGCTCTTCTTACCCAAGGATCTTGAGCACGCTCGTGAAGATGTGAAGTTCACGGACAAGAGCTTGCATGGTTCTGCTGTGTCAGCAGCAAAAAGCAAATTCAAGGTTTGGCCAAGCGCCTATGCCAGTGCTTATGTCGTCAAGCACTACAAGGCGGCATACAAGCGCAAGCATGGCAGTTTGTCAGGGGCGTTCAAGAGCGACTCTGGCGAGGTGCATGCTGACGATCTTGACAAGTGGTTCAAGGAAGAGTGGGTGAGGATTGGGGCCAATGGTGAAATCCTTGGCCCCTGTGGCGACCGAGGTGAGAAAGAAGGCAAGCCCAAATGTCTTCCAAAGGCCAAAGCTCAAGGTATGTCAACCGAGGGCAGGAAGCGAGTTGTTGCTCGCAAGCGCCGCAAAGATCCCGACGCTGACCGCAAGGGCAAGGCCAAGATGGTCAGTAGCAAGACTGACGCCAAGAATCCTGCAGCCCATGCCTATAAAACCAAAGAAGAGGCTGAGGTAGAAGCGAAGAGACTTGGTTGCAATGGTCATCATTTCCACGAGACAGACGACGGTCCCGTGTACATGCCATGCTCGACTCATGAAGTATTTGAAGAGGTTCACAAAAAAGCGCTTCAGAAAAAAGAGAAAGAGGACGCAATTGACCCAATCAAGGCCGAAGGGTTGATTTTGGCGGACATCGACGAGGCGTCATTCGTGAATGAAGCTGACATTGAGGCAGCGTTAAACGAATGGAAAGAAGAAGCACCTGATCGCTTCAAAGACATTTTGGAGTCTGACGATGTTGAGCCCACTAAGTGATCCTTTGCCGCGCATGGACGCGGAGTGGAGTTACGACCCTGTGTTGGGGCGCTTTAGGCGCCCCTCTGGGCGGTTTATGAGCGAAGAGGCTGTCTCTTCATTGGTGGACGGCAGAGTAAACAAACTAGGAAAAGATTTAAAACGGTTCACTCGAATGTTGGTTGATGGAAACATCACGATCGATCAGTGGCAGCTAAGTGTCAGAGATGCAATTAAGGGGGCTCATATTCAATCTGTAGTGCTTGGATATGGCGGGCGTAAAGGTATGGGTGCGGCTGAATACGGTCGCATTGGTCAAAGACTTCGTGCTGAATATCGCTATCTACAGAGTTTTGCTAGCGACATCCTGGCGGGCCGTGTTTCAGGCCCGATGGCTCTAGCTCGCGTTCAGTTGTATGCAGAATCCATTCGTGGCAGCTACTGGGAAGGCAATACACTACGCAAGGCAAAGCAGGGCTACACCTTGATGGTGAGACGACTTGACCCCCAGGCGGCGCATTGTGACGACTGTTTGCGTTATGCCGCACAAGGCGTGGTTGCTATTGGTGGATTGCCATTGCCTGGGCAGCGTTGCGAATGTCGCAGCAACTGTCGATGCTCGGTTGAATACAAAAGAGGAACTGGATTGAACGTTCCTGTTTGAGATGAGCCTTAAGATGGCGCAGATCATCAAAAATGAATGGCAAAAATTCTCTACTGTGGCGATTGTGCAATTCAAACGGGTTTTGGTCGTGTTGCTGAAAATGTGCTGAAGGCTTTGGCCACAGAGCATGAAGTAGTTGCGTTGGCGGTAAATTATTGGGGCGATCCTCATGATTTGCCTTACAGGCTTTATCCAGCACAGAACGGCGGGAGTGATCCGTTTGGAACGCATCGAATTAAAGAGGTGATCTCCCAAGAGAAGCCTGACGTTGTTTTTGTCATTAACGACATCTGGGTGGCAAATAGATTGTGGGAAGCAGCAAAGCCTTTAAAAGATGAGTTGGGTTTTAAGTGGTATGTCTATTTCCCAGTGGACAGTTACGGGTTTTTTCCTGAAGTCTTTTTACCGGCTCAAGAATGGGATGGTATGGGGACATACACGAAGTTTGGCCAAGAAGAGGTGGTGAAAGCTGGTTGCGATCTGCCATGTGATGTCATCCCTCACGGGATTGATCCTGACAATTTTTTCAAGCTTGACAAGGTCGAGAGTCGTAGTACGTTCGATTTAGCCCCCGAAGACTTCATCGTTTTCAATGGCAACAGGAATCAACCGCGCAAACGCATTGATTTGACAATCAAGGGGTTTCTTAAGTTTGCCAAGGACAAGCCTGATGCCAAGCTTTGGCTTCATATGGGCCGAAAAGACCAGGGTTGGGACATTGTGTCATTGTTCAGGCGCGTTGCTAAGGAGCTTGACATTGATCCAAAAGACCGTTTAGTGCTGACTGCTAATGAGTTTGACGTGACCAAATGCTTACCAATGAAGCAATTGAATGTTGCTTATAACTGTGCAGACGTTGGAGTGAACACTTGCCTTGGCGAAGGCTGGGGCTTGGTCAACTTCGAGCAAGCGGCAACGGGAGTTGCTCAAATTGTGCCAGACCACACATCGTTAAAAGAAATTTTTAGCAGTATTCCTCGCATTCCCATTGAGAGTTGGGAGGTTGATCGAAATTATGGATTAGACAGGGGCCAGCCCTCCCCAGAGGGGCTGGCCTCTATTCTTGATCACTATTACAACAATCGAGAAGACTTAAACAAAGTGGCTGATTGGTGCCACAAGATGACACAAAACGAAGTCTATAGTTGGGACGTAATCGGCAAGGCGTTTTTGCAAGTAATCAATCGCACTCTTGCTGCTCCCGTCAAGCTGCCTCCTAAGCGCAAAATCAAGGAGGCTTGATCATGAACTTCCATTTTCGTGAAAACACTTACGACGCTTCGATTTACGATTTCGTCGTTCGCAAGAACGAATACGAACTAGGAGACTTGTCAGGCAAACGCATTCTTGATGTGGGTGGTCATATTGGATGCTTTTCTTTGAAGGCATTGCGCTGCAATGCTGAAAAAGTTGTTTCATTTGAGCCAAACCAAGAAAACTACGACTTAGCTGTGTCTAACCTGGCGGGCAATGCTCCGAAAGCGGAAGTCGTTCGCGCTGCCGTTTGTCGAAGTGACAAAACAGTGGAGGTCCGGTTTGAGCCCAGTGATAATGCCATTAATTCTGGTGGCGGCTGTAGCGTTACTGGCTTTGGAGAGGTCGTTCCTTCCGTTTCTCTTGATGATGCTATTGAGCGCTACAACGCGAATTGGATCAAGATTGACGCGGAAGGTGCGGAATTTCCTGCTCTGTACACTTGCACCAAGCTCGATCAAATCGAGACGATTGTTGGAGAGTTCCACAATGGCGTGGGAACGCAGGCCATGGGTGTCTTCTTCTTCGAGGAGAACACACCGGAGTTTTTAGCTGATTTCAAGGGTCGCCTCACGATGGTAAAGCTGGCTGAATTCTTGAAAGAGCAAGGGTTCAGGGTGTTGTTTGAATACACAGCAGGAGAGCAACTTGGATTATTTTGGGCATCTAGAAACTTTGATTGTCTCCTAGTTGAGCCGGCATAACTTAAGATGTTTTAAGTTGTTATTGCTATTTAGACATGACAGGGCGCCAGAAAAAAATTGCCAAAGTTATGAATGAGTTTGAAGCTGGAACTCTAAAAAGTAGTAGTGGCGAGGTGATCAAAGATCCTCGCCAGGCAATGGCAATTGCTTTGAGCGAAGCTGGTGTATCGAAAGAAGGTAAAAGCGATGAATACATCGCAGGCTATTTAGATCAAGTAATGGGGCCAGGAGAAAAGAGATGCCGTGGCTACATGAAGAAACTGGCATCAGATCGTCGTAAGAAAAAAAAGTAGATAGGGGCGATGCTGAGAGCTTCGCCCCGCCCAAAGGCGTCCAAGCAGCAGCTCGTCGCGGCCTGGAGCTAAGGAAAAAGCATGGCAAAGGAGGTCTGACTACACAGGAAGCTGGCAAGCAAGGAATTGGCAGTGGGGTTGCGCGTGCAACAAGCTTGTCTAACGGACAAAAAGTGAGTGAGGAAACTCTTCGCAAGATGTCTGCATTCTTTTCTCGCCATGAAAAGAACAAGAGTGGTGGTGAAGATGATGCTGGTTACATTGCGTGGTTGTTGTGGGGTGGAGATCCTGGGAGATCCTGGGCAAATAAGACACTTAGGATGATCGAAAGTCGCAAAAAGACCAATGGATGACATCAAGGTCGTAAGAGAAGAAGATGGCATTAGCATTCTTGAGGCTTGTCAAATCCTTTCTCGTAACGCCCACAGGAATACAACGCGGTGGGAGTACGTTCATAAGCATGTATTCAGGAATGGTCGTCTTGAGGAGACTCACGAGTATGTGCTGAGCACATATGACACACCAGATGAGATGTTTGAACCAGCGAAGTTTCTCCTGTTTGAAGCTGTTGCCATGGCAAAAGCTTATGTAATGGAAGGCATTGAAGAGGCGCTTGCCGACATCCAAAGCGAGGATGACGACTAGCGTCTTGTTGTTGCATGAACAACAAAGCTGGGATAACCCATGAGCCAAAGAACGCTGAGTTTGAACAATCCGCTCATCATGCGGATTTGAGCTGCGTCAGGAGCAACAAGCCCACGCTCCATGCGTGAAATTGTTGCTTGATCGCAGAACAAAGCTTCTGCAACATCTTTTTGACTTAGTGCAGATTCTCGACGAGCTTCCTTCATTCGAGAGCCAATTAATTTGCGTACCTCAAAAAAAGTGAGATTCGGCGCAATAACCTGAAATTCTTTCATGAAACTATGCTTGTCTGCATATTATCAATTAGCTTAACTAATTAAGTGGATTACAGTAGTTGTATGAGCACCACATGTTGTCGATACGACTTCTCGCCTATTGAGAAGTTTGAAACCACGCCGGAAGGTTATCTTCGGGTGTGGGCTTCAATTGCTCGTACCGGCATCCAGCATTACACCGATGCTGATGGTTCCATTCGGAAGGAATTTCGACCGGAATCAGAAGTGGCGTCTCCCGAAAGCTTGGCCTCGTTTGCGGGCAAAGCTATCACTATGGAACATCCTCCTGCCCTTTTGGACAGTGAGAACACCAAGGATTACCAGATTGGTTTCACTGGATCTGAAATTGTTTATGACAACGGATTTGTCCGTGCAGTTATGACAGTTACTGATCAAGAAGTAATCGACAGGGTGATGCGAGGTGATGTTCGCGAAGTGAGCGCGGGGTATCGAGTCACTTACGATTCGACGCCTGGCATCACAGATAGTGGCGAACATTACGACGGAATCCAAACTGGGATTTCAGGTAATCATGTCGCTATCGTGCGTCGGGGCCGCGCTGGCCCGCAAGTGAAGCTGCACTTGGATCGCCAAGATGCTGCGGATCCATCCCTTTTCTCCACAGAGGAAAATCAAACTATGTCTGCGAAAATCGTTTTCGACGGCGCCGAGTTTGAGGTGAGTGAGAGCGTTGCTCTGGCGATCACCAAAGAACGAGAAGACGCCAAGATGTCCTACGAGGACATGAAGATGAAGTATGACCAGCTTCTCAAAGAAGCCAAAGATATGGAGTCAAAAATGACTGCCATGAAGGAAGACATGCAGAAGAAAGAAGATTCTTCTGAGGGTCGCGCTGATGCTCTTCAAGAGCAACTTGACGGCCTCAAAGTCGAACTAGAAGAAGCCAAAGAGATCAACGTTGATTCCATCGTTGCTGATCGTTTGGCTCTTATCGAAAAAGCCAAGCCTGTTCTGGATGCTGAATATGCATTCGTCGGCAAAGCTGACCGCGAAGTAATGGTTGACGCTATTAAAGCTGTTCGCGGTGATTCTGTTGAGCTGGACGAGCGTTCTGACGATTACGTCCTAGCAATGTTTGACACCATTGCTGACACGGCTGCTGCTCGCGCTGATTCCACAGAGGATCTTCGCAAAGCTGTTGCTGCTGCCGCTGCTCCGGCTTCTGCACCCTCCACTTACATGGAGCGACTTCAGAACGCATGGAAGACTCCCCTTTCTATCTCCAAGGAGGCTAAGTAATCATGGCCGTAACTTTTTCCACTAGCACTGGCGCTGCTGGTGGCGTTCAGTCTGCTTATGCAAACGAACTGACCGCTGCTCTGGAAGGCCAATTTGCTGATATTGCAGACAATAACGTTTCGACTTTTGTCAACGAAACTTCAGCCGTACTGGCTTATGGCGGCCTCGGCGTCGTAAACGGTTCAGGCAGTGTTGGCAATTCTGTCAAGACTATTGCTGCTGCTACTGACACTGTTGTTGGTGTTGTGGCTCTCACCTATGTGGATGAGAGTGCATCTGACTCCAATAGCCGTCCAGGTGTAAAAGACGACCAAGCAGTCAACGTTCTGTCAAAGGGTGTTGTTGCTGTTTTTTGTGTCGAAGCTGTTGATCTGACCAGTGAAGTTCGTGTTTATCACGATGCTGACACAGGTACTACCAGTGGTTCTTTTGCTGGTCGTTTTGCAGCAACTGCTGCTGCTAACAAGACCGCCGTTCTGAGTGGTGCCCGTTGGGTATCCAAGACATCTGCTGCTGGTATTGCCTTGCTGGAGCTGAACGGTCCTGACTTCTCCCTTACCGCTGACACTTGATAGGAGGCCCCCAATGAGCGAATTTCGTCTTGATGATGCTGGTCTCTTCCTTGATCGCCAGCTTGAATACATCCGTCCACAAATTTTTGAAGTTGAATATGCGGATATCAAATATTCAACAATCCTGCCCGTAACAAGCGAGGCTGGACCAGGAGCGCAAACGTTCACGTATCGCATCATGGATGCGACTGGTGATTTCAAGCTCATCTCTGATGCTGCTGATGATCTGCCGCGTGCTGACGTGAGCCAAACCGAGAAGAGCATCAACATCCGCTCTTTCGGTGGTTCCTTCGGTTACACCGTGCAGGAGCTGCGTGCGGCCCAAATGGCCAACGTTGCTCTTGAAAATCGTCGTGCTTCTGCTGTTCGCAGGGCATACGAAGAGAAGGTAGAAAGTGTCGCCATGTTCGGCGAATCTTCTGTTGGTCTGTCTGGTTTCTTCAACAATTCAACTGTTGACGTGATCAGCGCTAACAAGTGGTTCTCCACTTCTGGCGTAACTGCAGATGAAATGCTTTCCATCTTGAACAAAGGTGTAAGTGCAATCATCAGCGGTTCCAAAATGAAGGAACAGCCCGACACAATCCTCATTTCATACGAGGACTACAACACTATTTCAACCACTCGTAACTCCGACAGTTCGGACGTGACAGTGCTTGAGTATTTCTTGCGGACTAATCCTTACATTCGCAATGTTGAGCCTGTTAATCAGCTTGATGCTGATAACAGCTCACTCACCCGTAACCGTATGGTGGTTTACAAGCGTGACCCCCAGAAGGTTCAACTTCACATTCCTCAGCCCCTCGAACTGTTCCCGCCTCAACAGCGCGGTCTGGAGTTCGTCGTCCCGGCTCACGCTCGCGTGGGTGGAGTTGCGCTGTACTACCCCAAGAGTGTGATTTACGTTCAGGCTCCTTCCTGATCTAATCAAGGAATGGGCGGTTAAACTTTACATGCTGAATTAGACATTTAACATGTTGATTGCTTATCGCCCTGAACTTGAAAATCCGCCTCGCGAGGCTGGTTTTGGAATTATCACGGATAAGGGTTTGATTAGTCTGACTCCGGGTCTTAATCAGGAAATTCCTGAAGACCAATGGGAAATGGCAAAGTCAAACCCTACCGTTCAAGCTCTGCTTAATATTGGGGCTATCGAAGAAATGAAAGAGCGAGTGGAAGTAGAAACCATTCCTCATTCAATCGAAAGCCTTCAGCAGCTCCCACTAACTCAAGCTATGCAAGCGATTGAACTTCTTCACGATGAAGACAAGTTGAATGGCTGGAAAAAGGTTGAAGGACGTGTCAGGGTTCGTAACGCCATTGGTCGTCGCCTTGAAGCTATTAGGACAGGTAAAGCATGACGGTAACTTATTCGGGATTTCTAGAACGATTCCCTGAGTTCAGTCCCCACCCTTCGGGGATTGTAAATGGAGCAATTGAAAGCGCTTCATTCGATGTGTCTGATGACGTTTTTGGTGATCAAACAGATCGAGCCGTTCGCTGTTTAGCAGCCCACATTATTTCTATTCAGCTTGCTCAGATGGGTGTGCAGATTGGAGCTACTGAGGGCAAAGTTTACGGCAAAGGACTTGACGCCACTCTCTATGGCCAAGAGTTCAAGCGTCTTTCTGAAACAGCTTCAAACGCTTCAATGATTGGTTTTGTCATCTAATGACTAATCCCGCTAATCCATTAGCAAATGCCACTTTGGTTTTTTCAGTGGCTAGCGGTTATGCAGTTGATGCCATGACGGGTAATTTTGTTGAGTCAACAACAGATGAGACTTATTACGCAACATTGAAGCAAAGCAGGGATCCTCAATACGAGCAGCGGGTCGGGGCTGATGAGACCGCCATTTACATGAAGGGCCGGCTTGTCAGTCCACTCGCAGCATCGGGAGTGTCCGCTGGAGATACGGCAAAAGCCACTATCGAAGGCCAGGAAGGACGTTTTGAATTACTCCCCACTATCGAGATGACTGAACATTATCAACAATTTCTAGGCACTCCTATACACGGCTACTTTAGAGTAGTTGGAGCAGGAAGTGTCCTGAATCGTTGACCCAGCTCCCTTGCATTTGTTTCAATGGCAATTCAACATCCAACTCAAATTATCAAGAGTCAGGACACCATTATTAAAGTTGGTGCCTTGACCCCTCCCACTCGCCCGGCCATTACTCAAGCCAGCGCGGGTGCTTTGACAATGCCTGCCACTGGCGTCCCTTCATCAATGTTTTTCCTGGGCGGCGTCACGAACGCTTCCGTGTCTATCAATGACGGAGAGCAAGAGTATTACATTCTTGGAGGCGGTGGCTTCGCTGATAGCGTGAAAGTCACCTCCAGAGCTCAAGCTTCTGTAACTTCATATTTTCAGAAAGATTTGGATTCAGGCGGTGAAGACAATACTGCCTATGACGAGGCAATGGAAATTGTCCTGAGAGGTCGTAATGATCGCGACTTTGAACTTTACACTGAAATTTATAAGCACTTTGGTGGTACAACTTACGACGTAACTGTTTTCGTTGCAACTGTGATGAACTACAGCGAAAGTTATCCGGCTGACAACTTGGTTGAAGTTACTTTTGACCTGATGAGCCGTGGTGTTGTCGGAGCAGGTAAAGCAACCGTTACCGGCACCATTATTCCTGGGGCTGGTGGCGATCCTAACGAGTGATCGTAGATTGCTTTTTGCACGCTATAGCCCCCTTCCGGGGGCTATTTTAGTTATATGACTTTAATCGAACTGCGCGAATCTCTAGAGATCCTGCTTGGCGATCTCATTGGCACCTACAAGCTGCCGCAAGGCTCTGAAATCCCTGCGGTGTATGTAGATGGAAGTAGTGGCGTGCCAAATGATTGGCAGGTTTCAGGGTTGGAAGTTTCAATCAAGCAATATCCAGCAAGAGCATCTCGCCGATTAATGAGCATGGTTGAGATGACAGTTTCTTGGGAGGTGAGGCTTTCTCAGTACAACCCAGAAACATCATCATTAGATACAGCTATAGATCGTTTGTTGAGGCATTTTCCAGACGCAACTTTGACTGGATTTCCAGCCACTGATAGGGGATATCAATATGCACGTTTAATCATTACTGACGTTGAATTAGCCTTCCAGTACAGAAGAGCGGGGACTATTTAAATGTCAATGTTGGTTGTTGGTGCAACTCTTGTCAATGCCAAGCAACTAGAAATGCAACTAGCGGCTGCTTTTGCTGAATGGGTTGACAAGGAAGTCAATGATGACTTTATGAGCGAACAATTTCAAACTGACAAGTGGGATTATTCAGCGCGAACTGTAAGAAAAAACGGGCAGCGAGTCGGACCTGGTCGTCGCGACATTTATGATTTAGGCAATCTCTACCGCAGTGGCCAAAGAAGCTTTCGGATTAACAAAGGGTCTACTGAAATAATTGCTTCTTGGCATTGGAACGCAACAAACTCAAGTGGAGATGAATACGCCTGGTATGTTCACGAGGGCAAGGGGCCTTATTCCATTGAGCCACGTCCCTGGACGGACGAAGTAGCAGTGCCATCCCTTTTCTCTAGAAGCCCCTTAAAGAAGGCGCTAGAAGCAAATATCACGCTTAAGATGAGCCGATGAAAAGCTTTGACTATTTGGTCAGCAACGACAGTCGCGTTCATGCGATCAATTGCAAATCATCAGGCAGCACTTTGAGTGTTGGGATTTTTTGTTCTATTGCTATGGACAAAAACAGTTGTAGAATTTCTGACGAAAACGATTCTTTTACGGTTGAGCTCTCTGACGAACTTTTCTCCAAAAGCAATCGAGTTAAGGCTTTTAACGTTAATCTGGCAATCCTGAAACATGAGCAAGTACAGCTTCCTTCTTCAATCTGAAGAGCCTGAATATTTTGAGCTATTGCCAACGCTTCGGTTGAAGAAACATGGTGGCTGGTTGGTGGCGGAATCTATCGAGCAGGAAGAGATTTCTCGCAATCAAAGCCAAGCAACTGTGCGAGCTGTGCAGCTCGCAAAACGCATCGCAAAGGATAAGGACATTTCCCTTGAAGAGGCTTTCAATGCGCTTCAGGGCGCTGGTGGCTTGTCCGAAATGGACCTTCTTAGTGATTACACAGAAGATGCTTTGAGCATGCTCACAGGAGGCAACTCGGCTGAAGCTGGAAACGCAAAGCTGGTAACTACTTTTATCCGCACTCGTGGCGAAGGTCTAATTGAAGGCGAATGGAAAGCAATTGAAGACTGGTCTTTGGAAGATACCAAAGGCATGGGGCGTCAACTTGTCGCGAAAGTCTTAGAGTTTGTCATGGAGGAGCAACAAGTTGAGTCTGGAGAGGCTGAGCAAAAAAAAGGCCGGAGCCGGAAGAAGATCCCGGCCCTAGAGGGCTAGAAAAAAGAGCTCAACGTGTCTTAAAGAATGCCACAAACTGGAATGATCTTTATTTCAGGATCAGCTCGTCTGATTTAAGCGATCCAAGATGGAATCAAGAAAACTTTGGCAAGCAGCGGACTGCTGATGTTGTTGCTGCTATTAAATACCTTGAACTGCATGACATAAACAAGGCCAATGTTCAAAGCATAAGCACTGCAAAGCTTGGGTGTGTTGTTGTTCAAGGGTTGGCCGGTAAAAAGGCAAATGTTACTGCTGATGATTTCTTGCCTTATGACACACGCAAGATCAAGAAAGACACTGGTGTTTCTGATGAAAGTATGCGGGTGCTGAAGCAATTAATGAGGACGAGAAAGCTTGATCCGCGATTGTTTAGCACTCTTGCTAATGAAATAAAAATGGCATCAATGCGAGGCGACGAATAGCGCTAAACTATTTAGTGAATATTTAGTCTCGTAATAAAGGATGGCGGCTGAGCTTAGGCTAAATGTTGCGCTTGATCTGCAGTATTTCAAGCGCCAACTTCCAAAACTCAGCCGAGCTGCTGCTGGCTTTCAACTGCCTATTCAGGTCAAGTTTGATGCTAGAAATGTAAGAAAAGAGTTAAACAAGCTCACTGGGCGCAGAGAATTCAGAATTAATATCAATGACACGGCAGTCAAGGAGGCATTAGAAAATACCAGGAAACTTCAACAATCTCTTAAAGAATTAGAGAGGACATCAAAAAGAAGCACTGCTGCATCCCCGGTTGGGACAAGGCGGCTTTCGAGAACGACAAGTCAAGGCGGTTTTAGTGCGGCTGAAATTAAAGCTCTTTACCAGCAGGCGGCAACAGACGGACTGGCTGGATTTAAGGCGGGTGTAAGAGTAAACCGCAAGGATGCAGAACTGCAACTTGGTCAATTAGCGGCCGATGCTGTCAAAGGCTTGGTTGCAGGTTTAAAGAAGGGACAAGGCAAGGTTGGCGCGGCTTCTGAAGGTCTTGCGAATGAACTTGTCGATTCAATGGAGGATCGTCTCCAGATAAGTTCTCCGTCTAGGCGGTTGATGGAAGTTGGCCGTCAGGCCGCGAAAGGTTTTGAAATTGGCATGAGCAAGGGCCTGAAAAGGGCTCAAACTGCAGCGCTAAGTCAATTGCAGGCAATGTTGATTGCCATGCAAGCAGAGGTGAGGAGCTTTGGAGGTGGCAGTGCTCAAATAACAGCAATGTCAAGAGGAGCTGCGGCTGCGCCTGCAGGCATGATGACTAGCGCAACTGGTCGTCCTCGTTTTAGATCATCAAGGGTTGGAGATCTCAATCAAGTTGCTGGTGCCTTTGGCCGCGTTGGTTCTGTAGGTGGAGGCCCTGGCAGAGGATCTTTCAGGTTTGCGCCTCGTCAATTAACAGGTGCTGCATCACCTTTATCGCTGCCAAGCGGAGAGATGCGTGCTTCTGCGCGTTCTGCAATGTTGCAGAGTCGAATAGCTGCCGCACAAGCCCGAGGAGGCTCCACCGGATCACACTTCCATTCTGCATCGCGTGGAGGAGGGCGGATGCAATCCGCTCTTCCTCCTGCAGCAAGTCCTCAAAGGACTGGTGGCTCAGGGCCTCGCCTTCGTGGCGTTGCCATGCCAGGGCAGATACCCAACTTGCCAGGATCTTCGGCTGTCAGAGGATTAGCCAGTGAATTCAGCAATGCAACAAAACAAGTGTTGCTGTTTGGCACTGCTTATAAGGGACTCGCGTTCTTTATGGACTTCCCTTCACAAGTAGGGGCTGCAGTTGGTGCGCTGCAAAGTTTCAACAATACGTTGGCAGCAATATCGCCATCGGCTGAAGAGGCAGCCCAGTCAAACGCCTTTATTTTGGGCATTGTTGATAAATACAACGTACCGCTTCAAAGTGCTCGTGATGGCTTCACGAAACTCTACGCCTCAATGTCTCCGGCTGGATTTGAGGGAGATGAAATCAAAGAACTTTTCTTGGGAGTTAGCCAAGCGGCGGCAACGTTTGGCATGAGCTCTGACAAGGTTGATCGCATGAATTATGCGTTCGCCCAAATGGCCTCTAAGGGCCAAATTATGTCAGAAGAGCTCAAAGGGCAACTCGGAGACGTGCTTCCTGGGGCCATGGGCATCTTCGCGGAGGCCGCAGGACTCGAAGGCCCCGATGCGATTCAGAAGTTTACAAAAGCCTTGGAAGACGGCGCCTTCCAAGGCGAAAACATGACAGGGTTGCTGAAGAATGTTGGTCAAGTATTGCAAGATGAATTCGGCCCTGGAGCAGAGGGTGCTGCTCGAACGTTCCAAGGTTTAATGAATCGACTGCAAACGTCATTGACGCTTCTTTACGAGGCATTTGAGCCGCTTGCTGTTCAGTTCTTAAATACTTTTGTTGTGCCTCTGTCTGAGGGAATCAAAACAGTAACTGATGGATTCAAGGCATTTTTCTCTGGCACCGCTGCGGAAACTGCAAAGGGTCAAGCATTCGCGAATCAGTTGAATGAAATGCGAGGAGCTTTTGCTGGCATTAGAGCAAATGTCATCACTGTGATTGAGACATTAAAACAATTTGGTGTGGTGTTATTGCCCATCTTGAAAATAATATTACAGATTGCAGGCAGTCCTTTTGTCGGTTTCTTGGCGCGAATGTATTTAATTATGCTGCCGCTGGTAAAGACGTTTGCTTTACTTAAAGGCGCATTTGTTGCATTTAACACAGTATTGTTCTTAAGCACTGGAAAGCTTTCGGCCTTCCGTGCATTAATGGTAACGACAGGCAAGTCAGCAGCCATCACTTCTCTTTCTGTTCGACGTTTTGGTCTAGCGCTGAAGTCAGTCTTTGCGTCCACAGGTATTGGTGTAATTCTTCTTGGCATAGGAATGTTGATTGAGAAAATCGTCACCCTTAAGGGCAAAATGGACGACGTAAAGCGTTCGGCGCAAGAGGCCGCTGCGTCTATCGCGTTTATGAGCAGGGCTGATGCTACAAAACAAAGAAATCAAGCAGAAGCTGATTTGATAACACTGCGCGGCATGAATGAGCGAAGAGGACCAACCTCAAACAGCATGGTGCAGGCAACTGACGCAGAAAAGGAAGCTCTCGCAAGAGCTGGTGTCACTCCTACTAGCTTCAAAAACAGAAAAGAAGGTGGTGCAATACAAGAAGGCACCACGGTGTCTGGCATTGGCAAAGCTCTTGAGCAAACCCGGAGTCGAATTACTGCGTCCAGAGATCGGGTCATTCAACTTGACCAAGAAAAGGCTGAAAGCGAGCTTGAGCTTAAGCGAGTCATGGAAGAAATAAAGCTTGACGGCTCTGGCGATGGCTCTGGGGATG
>MDTC01163885.1_pt1 | contig 14574 bp, 13 predicted proteins | sample 811181 | NCBI WGS metagenome assembly MDTC01 (sample SAMN05326644, study PRJNA326480) | marine metagenome | isolation source: seawater | place: Pacific Ocean: North | collected 2011 | reverse complement strand
CTGCGCCCACATCTGCGGCCAGTTTCACTGCGGCCCCGGTGATGGCTCGGGTGCTTCTGAACATGGCCAAAGCAGGCGGACTGGGGAGACCATCAATCGCGGATGAGGCCCGCTCAGCGATTCGAATCATCGTGGAGACGGCCTCAACCGGATAAGCCCCGGTCGCCGTTTCTCCAGAGAGCATGACCGCGCTAGTGAATTGCCGAATCGCCGTCGCGACGTCGCTGACCTCGGCGCGGGTGGGACGGGGATGGTCGACCATCGATTCCAACATTTGCGTGGCCACGATGACGGGTTTTCCCCGAGCAAGGCACAAGGCGATGATGCGCTCTTGGGCTGCAGGGACTTCCTCAAGCGGAATTTCCACCCCGAGGTCGCCACGCGCTACCATGACCGCGTCTGATGCTTCGACGATCGCATCGAGGTCGTCAAGGGCCGCAGGATGTTCGATTTTTGCGATAATCCACGTGTGGAGCCCAGCTTCGGAAATGATTCGACGTGCAGGTGCCATGTCCGCTGCACTCCGAACATAGGACACGGCGACAAAGTCCACTTCCTGTTCGATGGCATGACGAAGGCACGCCTCATCCCGCTCACCGATGGCGGGGAGGGAGACTCTCGTGCGGGGAACGTTGATGCCTTTGCGTTCGCTCAAACGACCCCCATCAAGCACGTGTGCGCTGACGATTGAACCCTCAATTCCTTGCACTTCCAATCGCACCAACCCGTCAGCGAGCAGCACTGGGTCGCCAACGCGCAACTCTTCAGCCAACGTACCGTACGGGACGGGAAAGGCCAGTGTGCTGACGTCCTCAGAAGCCTCCTCACCACACAGCAAGGTTACCGTCATGCCACGTTCGAGATGAACGCTTCCGGGGAAACGCCCGAGCCTGAGCTTGGGGCCAGGGAGGTCTGCCAACACGCCGAGCGGTCGGCCAGCGGTCGCTTCCGCGGCACGCAGACGCTGAATGGTTGCCGTTTTTCCTTCGAAATCTCCGTGTGAGTAGTTGATGCGAGCCACGTCAAGTCCGGCCTCGAGCATCGAGGCCAACGTCGCCTCGTTGTCGCATGACGGCCCGATGGTTGCGATGACGCGTGATCTGTGCACGCATGGCGATGACTTGGGACGGTTCTTCAACGGTCCTCCGTAGGTGGGCGTGGCAACAGGAATTGGCGGTGTGCGGAGCCACACCACAGAAGGCTCAAACCGGGGCGCGTCGCCGAGAAGGCCGAGGAAGATGGCAGAAGCATCGCGCGAAGAGCGCCTCAAGCGAGAAGCCTTGGAGTACCACGAAGCCTCGCCCCGTGGGAAAATCAAGGTCGTGCCCACCAAGCCACACGCCACCGCTCACGAGCTTTCTCTGGCGTATTCGCCAGGCGTGGCCTACCCTTGTCTAGAAATCGCAGAGCGGCCTGAGGACGCCTACCGATACACGTCGAAAGGCAACCTCGTGGCCGTGATCTCCAACGGGACAGCCGTGCTTGGCCTTGGCGACATCGGTGCCCTTGCCAGCAAACCGGTCATGGAAGGAAAGGGGCTGCTCCTGAAGACCTTCGCCGACATTGACGTGTTTGACATCGAAGTGGACGAGACCGAACCCGAGCGCTTTATCGATACCGTGGTGGCGATCTCCAAGACCTTTGGAGGCATCAACCTCGAGGACATCAAGGCTCCAGAATGCTTCGAAATTGAGCGTCGCATCGCCGAGGCTACCGACATTCCAGTGATGCACGACGACCAGCACGGTACGGCCATCATTTCCGCTGCTGCGTTGATCAACGCATGTGAGTTGCAGGGAAAAGCCATCGAGGACGTCAAAGTCGTCGTGATTGGCGCTGGAGCCAGCGCCATCGCCTGCGCGAACCATTACGTGGCCTGCGGCGTTGCACCCGAGCACATCACGATGTGCGACAGCAAGGGCATCGTCACCAAGGCGCGGTTGGAGGCTGGAGAAATCAACGCATACAAGGCACCTTTTGCCCATGACCGCCCAGCCGGTGACCTGAGCGATGCCCTGGTCGGTGCTGATGTCATGCTTGGCTTGTCACGTGGCGGATTGGTGACCGGGGAAATGGTCGCTGCAATGGCCGAGCGCCCCATCGTGTTCGCGTTGGCCAACCCAACGCCGGAAATTTTGCCTGACGAGGTCATGGCGGTTCGTGATGATGCGATCATCGCGACCGGGCGTTCCGATTATCCAAATCAAGTCAACAACGTTCTGGGTTTCCCGTACATCTTCCGTGGTGCACTCGACGTCCGCGCCCGGGACATCACGCAGGGCATGAAAATGGCCGCCACCCGCGCGCTCGCGGACCTGGCAAAAGAACCCGTTCCGGACTACATCTCACAGGCTTACGACGGTCTCGAGATGCAGTTTGGCCCCGAGTACATCATCCCCAAACCCTTCGACCGCAGGGTGCTCATTTGGGAAGCCAGCGCGGTCGCACAGGCTGCCGTCGAGGAAGGGGTCGCGGGTGTTTCATCCGAAGATTTCGATGCTTTGCGTTACCGTGAGGAACTCGAAGGTCGACTCGGACAAAGTTACGCCTTGATGCGCAGCGTCATCAACCAAGTTCGTGGACGAGGCAAGCGCATCGTCTTCCCCGAAGGCGACCAGGAACGTGTGCTCCGTGCTGCGGCTCAATTGTCCGATCAACAGATTTGCCACCCCATCCTCCTCGGTCCGCCTGAACGTATTCAGCGCCGCATCGAGCACCTTGGGCTGGAGTTCGAGCACACGATCGTCAATCCACGCAAAGACGAGCGCAGAAAAGGTGTCTATGCGCCTGAACTGGCCAAGCGCAGGGCAAGAAAAGGCGTCACGCTTGCTGATGCCGAGCGGCTGCTCAAGAGCCGTCCATACTTCGGTTCCAGCATGTTGAGGGCGGGTGATGCCGACGGTCTGGTTGGTGGTGTGGGCCGCACCTATGCTGACGTGTTGAAGCCCGCCATTCAGACCCTTGGCACGCACCCAGAGGGACACTGCATCGTTGGGTGCTACGTGGTCTCCGTCGCGGGTCGTCTCATCATCCTGGCCGATGCGACCGTCAACATCTATCCAGACCAGCGCACCTTGGCCGAGATCGCGGTGCAGACCTCGAGGGTCGCGCGACGGTTTGGCCTTGAGCCACGCGTTGCGATGCTTTCCTTCTCCAACTTCGGGACCAATCGTGAGCAGCGAAGCACGCGTCTTGAGGAGGCCGTAGCCACCGCTCGCGAGCTTGATCCATCGTTGAAAATCGACGGTCCAATGCAGGCGGACACAGCCCTCGACACACTCGTGCAGGAAGAATATCCATTCCTGAATTTCGAAGGGCCTGCCAACGTTCTCGTCTGCCCGAACCTCGCTGCCGCAAACATCGCTTACAAGTTGCTGGAACAACTGGCGGACGCGGAAATGATTGGGCCCATTCTGGAAGGCACCACCTTCCCCGTACAAATTGTGGCACGCAACGATGAGGTCCGCGACATTGTGAACATGGCCACGTTGTGCGTGGCCGAGGCGTGCAGAGGCGATTCCTATTGGGAAACGCTGCGCTCGTCCTCGTCGTGAATTTCCCCGTCGTCCCAGGTGACCGTCGGGCGCCTCGGCCGCCATACGGCTCCGGTGACGAACCCTGCGACCAACCCCCCGAACAGCAGATTCCCCCATCCTTCCAGCGCGTAGCTTCCGAAGCCACGCACCACTGGGATGAGGAAGGAAGGAACCACGCCGATCAGCAAGGTGCTCAGCACCTCAATGCGAAGGTTGGCCGCGCGGTCGGCTTGTTTAGGCACGGTACGCGCCGGCGAGGTGCGTTTTGGACTCAACACAAGCCGAAGCACGGTACCGGGCAGACGTCGGTCCATGGGCACCGATGATGTGGCTGTGGCTCCTGCTTTCTGTGGGTGAACCTCGATGCAGGCCAACTGTTCCATCAATGGACCGTGTCCGGAACCCTCTCTGGGGCGGCCGTCCATTGGTGCACCCCGGTGGTTGGAGAACGGTGCGTCCGCCAAGACCTCGAGCGCCCCTTGTTGAGGTTTGAGCACCCCGGATTCTCGAGCATGGGTCCACTCCGCCATGCTTGGAGGCCGAACCTCGAAGCCCTCATCGACAAGGGGTCGAACCGCCGCGCAGATGCGCTGGAGCAACGCGGCATCGATGCCCTCATGGACGCCTTCTTCCACGGTTTCATCAGATCCAACAAGGTCCGCCACCTCACTTGTCGAGAGGGGTGATTCAAGGATGAGGAAGGCGGGAAGCCGGACCTCATGCCTTGGCCGCTGGCTGGCGTGAATCCAACCCCCACGGTTGTCACCTACGTGGGTCGTGCCTGCTTTCACTTCGGCGAAGGTCAGCGGGCCGACCTTCACGCCATCACGCTCCGTGGAGCGTGCCGTTCATTTCGTTGTACCAGGCCATTCCGGCTTCATGGTCGCGGAGTTGATCGAATTGAGGGAACGGGAAAATGGACCGCATGTAGCCGAAGGCGGCAAAGTCCACCAGATCAGGTTGGTCGCCGCCAAAGAAGGGTTGGCCATCGAATGCACCGGTGAATTCACTCAGCAGGTCGTGCCAGAGTTTCTTTGGTGTGCGGCCGTCTCTCTTGACCCGCTTTCGGGCGATGATGCCCCACATGACCGGAAATCCAGCCCAAGCGTACAGGCGCTTTGAGATGAATCCAAATTTCTCGATCTTCGAAATTTTGGTGGTGGTCTTCAAGGCGGAACCGAGGCTACCGTAGAGGATTGGAACCGTGGCTTTGGACAAGTGGGTGTCGACCCAAGTCATCCACTGGTCTTGGCGGTCAGCATCGCCGCGACCAGCCAATTTCCCTTCGTTGTAGGTGGCATCGATGTGACGCAAGAGGGGGGTTGAATCAACGATGTGTTGACCGTTTTCATCGGTAAAGACCGGGACTTTGCCCCAGTCGCCCGCGAAGGCCACATCCTTCCGGATTTTCATGCCGTTGACTGGAACGTATTCGACGTCCAAATCGAGGTGTTCAATCAGGCCGCGCACCTTCCAACAAAATGGACAGGAGTACAGCATGTGTAGCGTGGGGCGCTCGCCCATGGTGGATGCTGATGCCGGCGTGCTTTCAAGACTGTTCATCACCTTCGTCAGGATTCCAGCCTGGTTTCCAGAAAGCAAGGTCGTCCAACCACCTCAGCCATGCCTCATCGCCGCCATTAAGCAAGCGATAAGCACGGCGTTCTAGCCCGAGATGGCCGGCGTCATCCAACGTGCCGTCAGCCATGGCTTCCCTCCATTCAACCTGGAGCTCCCGCACCCGCATCCGACCGGCCTGTGGTTGGTCGAAATGACGCTCGCAGACCTCCTGCAGGGCCGCAAGCCACGCCCTCGTGTCCCGGCGGAGGGGAGGATTCGAATCGAAGGTTGAAGCGCGACGGCTCCAAGGAAAGCGCCACCCCATGCACTGTCTTCGGCCCGGACTGCTTTGAGGTTGTCCAGCGAAGGACCCATGCACGAGGGCCTCTTGGACGGTGCATGGGGCGCATCATCGTCCATCTGCACGGTCGCCCAAAAGAGCGGTCCATGGCTGCCGCTCTCGACGTGTACGCAACACGTCTTCGTCAGCGTGGTGTGCGGTTGAACGTCCATCCGTCTAAAACGTCCCTTGAGGCATACTTGGGTGCACCTCCACAAGGTACGACGCGCGTGCTGCTCGATGAGGGAGGTGATGCACTGGACAGCCTCGCGTTCGCGGACATGGTTCGACGGTGGGAGCTAGCCAGCGAAGATGTGCACCTCATGGTCGGACCTCCAAACGGTTGGGAGGGCGCTGAACCCCGATTGCCCCGTCTGTCGTTGTCACCGTTGACCTTGCCCCATGAACTGGCAAGCGTGGTGCTTCTTGAGCAACTCTATCGGGCCACTGAAATCCAGCGTGGGACCGCCTATCACCGTGGTGGAGTGCAGGACGAAGAACGGAATTGAAAGCCAACGCCCTCCCGTCGGCCATTGTGGGCCCTTTCTCTGACGACGCGACCTTGGTTTGGCTCCTCCTGGGGCTCCTGGGCCTGATTGGCGTTCTGCTGGTTCGCTTGTCGCGTCAACAGCCCTTTCCAGAGCCTTCGTACCGTTATGGCTTGACGATCCTGACCATTGGCGCGCTGCTGGCCATGGGGACCGCCGCTCCGCGGCCGCTTGGCGTTGATGGCCTGTTGGCAGTGCTGTGCGTGTTGGGAGCCTTTGGGGTGCTCGCAGGATTGACGCACATCGTTCGCACCCGTCGGGACGTCATTGTGGCCCCCCTCTCCGGTTTTCTTCTCTGCGTCGGCATCGGTGGCCTGATGGCTCGGACGTGGTCAACCCTGACAGCCATCGAACAATGGGTGGATTTCTTCGCTTTGGTCTTGCTTGGTGTGGGTCAGACCTACCTCGTGTTCCGTGGTTTGCTGATTGGAAAATTGCCGTTGGCGTGGAGCCAAGCAGGGATGGTGGCCCTTCAGCGGGGTGCCCTGTCAGGCGAGCGGGGAGCCATCGCTTGCTTTGAGCGAGGATGGGCCACGGATGAACCACATCTCAACCCAATGGCCTACCTCGCCCTTCACCGGATTCACACTGCCCTTGGGAACGTTGACGAGGCAAACGCTTGGCAAGCATCGCTGAGTTCCTCAGGAGGCGAGGCAGCCGTGGCCGAAGCCTGGATTGAGGCCGTCGAAGAAGCCATCCTTCGTGTGGTGCCGGATGCCGGAGAGCGGTGGCCAAATCACGAGGAAGCATGAGCGTCAAATACAGTGCCTTATATCTCAGCACGCTGGTTTTCTAACATGGCGTTGAAGGCTCAAGCGGGCCGTTGGGTGTGGATGGCCCTCTTGGCGTGGTTCTGTGCCAACCTTCTGTCGCAGTCGTTGTACATGGGACGCTACGGTTTGCCGTACGACGCCCAAACGATGCTCAAAGGGCTCGGGCCGCTCTATATTCCGCTGCTTGTGCTTGAGGGTCTGCTGTGGGTTGCAGGTGCCGGGTGGCTGGTTCATCGTGGCGTGGGTCGGTTGAACCGTGGCAGAAAAAAGCCTGCGACCTTCTGAGGCCTCGATGGCTTGAAGGGCCCTCGGCGGGTTTTGGCCTCACATGAACATCGACGAAGGCACCTATGCGGGCAGGCCAATGCCACCGACAGCGGCCTGTCATGTGGCCGAGGGCATGCCGAGGGATGCCTTTCTCGTATCGATCGAAGAGGCGAGGCGTCTCTTGCCCAAGCATCGTCGAAGCCTCGCCATCTTGCAGGCCATGCACGACGAAGTGAATGCCTTGGCGGAAGAAATTGAGCATCTGCTGGACGGCGTGCCCCCTGAGCACCCCGCAGTCAAGGAAATCGCCGACCTGACGGCCACGACGATCGGCGAATGGCAGGAAGTTGTTTCAGACATGGAATCGCATGGCACGCACGTGGTCAGCCTCGACCCAGGTCGATTGCAATGGTTCGGTGTCGTCGATGCGCGGGTGGTCGCCTTCGGCTGGGAAGAAGGCGAAGACGACATCGAGTGGTACCATGACGTCTCCGAAGGCTTCGGCGCGCGCAAACCCTTGATAGAGGCCTGAGCGAGGACCTCCCATGGTGCGCATCACCCGTGTTCACACAGGTACTGGGGACGACGGCACGACCGGCTTGGTTGACGGCAGCCGCCGTTCCAAAGGCGATTTGCGTCTTGAGGCGGTCGGGTTGTGCGACGAAGTGAATGCTTCACTCGGAGCCGTTCGTGCGGCGACCTTGTCCCTCGACGGCTGGCATGATGACGGCGGCCCTCGCTCCAACGTTCACCGAACAGGACAGGTGGTGCTGGCCGCTTTGGATCGCCTCCAGAGCGAAGTGTTTGACCTTGGTGCTGAAGTGGCCACACCTCCGGGCGGCCTTCCAGAGGGGATGCAGGTGCTCGGGCGAGAGCACGCCGACCTTTTGATCGAAGAAATGGACGAAATGCTGGTCGAGCTTCCACCCTTGACCAGTTTCATCCTCCCTGGTGGCTCCACGCTCCTGGCCAACTTTCACCTCGCCCGTGTCATGGTCCGGCGGCTCGAGCGCGCCATGGTGAGCCTGCGCGAAGCCGAAGGGGATGACGCTGTGCGTGACCTTGCGCTGGTCTACGTGAATCGTCTTTCGGATTGGTGCTTTGTGATGGGCCGCTGGTGCGCCCTGCGTCTTGGTGAGGACGAAGTTCTGTGGAAGCCTTTGGGCCACCGCGGTTCCACAGACGGCATCAGCGGGATGCTACGCCTGCAGCGCCAGCATGACGATGACGTCGCTGACGTGTGATCAATCCCTACCAAGGCGCTGCATGTGCGCCCGGGCTGCCAGAAGCACACCAAGGCCCGCGTCGTGGGTGAGTTGAGCCGCGGCTGCGTCCCAATCAAGCCAAAGGTGGCCTCGATGTTCATGCGACAACACCACGTCCAGGGCCTCGGTCTCGGCCAAATACCAATGCACTTCTTTCTCAATGAGGCGTCCCTTGTGCGTGTAATTGTAGGTTGTACGCTCATAGAAACCGTCCACGAAGACGACGTCGAGGATTCCAGTTTCTTCCTTGAGTTCACGGCGCACGGTTCCCTTGTGCCCAGCATCGTTGGCCTCAAGATGACCCTTCGGGAAATCCCAATGCCCTTGCGGATATTGGAGGAGCAACACGGCGCCAAGGTTGACCAGCACCACGCCACAGGAGGTCTCCATACGACACCCACCCACGATGCCCTGATGGCCTTTGCTGCACCCGCGGCACCTTGATGGCCTCCCGGCCACCGGAAACCAGCATGGCGGAGGGCCCCTTCCCTGAGGTACATCGCATCGTGGCGGATGCAGACCTCGACGGGCTCTGCGCGGCAGCCATCCTTCAACGTGCCCTCCCAGACGCTGAGGTGGTGTTTGCCCATCCTGCGCTGGTGCGAAGCGGTCACCTTGAGGAGGTCATCGACCGCGGAACCGTGATTGTCGATCTTCCCTTTCACCCCGGATGCGGGTGGTACGTGGACCACCACCTGACCAACCGTCCGGGCGAGGCTGAAGCCGCTGCGTTCGAAGCATCCGGAGGACGGTTGGATTGGGCCGCAGAGCCGTCCGCGGCGCGCGTCGCTCACAACCTTGTGGCTCCGTTCAGCGATCTTCGGCACTTGACGAACCTGATGCCCTTCGTGGATGCGATTGACTCTGGCGGCATCGACAGGGACGATTTCCTCGCTGATGGCCCGCTGGTTCGTTTGGCACGATGCCTTGGGACTGCACATGCTGATTTCATGCATCACGTGCTGGGTTTACTGGTGGCCGGCGCCGACGAGAGGGAGTTGGTGAAAGATCCTGAAGTGGCCAAGCGCTTGGCTTCAGCCGCTAAAGACCGGCAAGCAGCCATCGATAGCGTTCGTTCCCGCACCACGATCGTCGACCGGTTGGCGATTTGCAGGATGGAGGGCTTACCTCACCGTGCAAGCGGTTACCTTGTGACCGCTCATGTTGGTGCAGAGGCAGACGCATGTTGTGTCATCCACGGTCACGTAGACGGGGCTGTGGAACGCGATGACCGGCCACCGTTGTCCGCCAGTTTCTACGCGAATTCCTTCTACGAAGACCGTCGTCGTGTCGATTTGTCCCGCTTGGCCACCTTGCTCGATGACACCGGTGGCGGACACGCCAATGCCTGTGGATGCAGGGTGCAGGCCATCGATGCATCAGGTGACGCGGAGGACCGCCCCGTGGAAGCCGAAGACGTGGAACGCAATCTGGAGCAATGGCTCGCCCTTTGGGCGACGCTGCCCGAGTTGTCGTGATCACTCCTCTTCGTTGATGTGCGGGACAGACCCGCCTCCCATCCACTTGGGGGACCACCAGTTGAGCGGGCCCATCAGCCGCATGGTGGCAGGAACCACCAGTGCCCGAACCAGGGTTGCATCGACGAAAATGGCCAAAGCAAGCCCCATGCCGAACATCTTGATGATGGCCACAGAAGCGAAGATTTGGGCGCTGAACACGACGACCATGATGGCTGCAGCAGCGGTGATTAGCCGCCCGGTTTTTTGCAGGCCATTGGCCACAGCAAGCGTGTTGTCGCCTGTGCGCTCCCATTCTTCGTGGATTCGAGAGAGCATCAGCACCTCGTAATCCATCGACAAACCGAACACGATGCAAAACAACATCACGGGCGTGGTTGGGTCAATCGGCTCAGGTGTGAAATTCATGACCTGGTCAAGTCCCATCCCACCTTCTTGGAAGATGAACACCAGCATGCCGAAGGTGGCAGTGACGCTCAGGATGTTCATGACCACGGCCTTCAGAGGGATGATGACGGAGCGGACCTGAATGTACAGGATCAAGCAGGTCGCGAAGAAGATGTAGGCCATCGAAATGGGCAGGTTCTCAGCCACAGCGTCAACAACGTCAAGGTTGTATGCGGCAAGGCCGCCCACCAACGGAACGGCGCCGTTGAACGCGGTCCATGCACCGTCATCGCGGTCGCTGCGCAAATCTCGGACTGCTTCGAGGGCCTCGGGGCTGTTCCAATCGTCCACCAGCGTCAGCTGAATCATGGTCGAAGCGTTGTCGGCGCTGATGAATCCAGCGCGCAGCGCTTCGCGTTGTCCTGCTTGTTCGGGCGACAAAACTTCTGCAGGCGCGGACCAGAATTGAACCACTTGGTCTGCGCTCATGTTCCTGTCGAAAAATCCGGGAGCGAACACGTTCTCGACGTCATCCCGCTGGAGCAAGGCCAGCCCAAGCGCGTGAACGTGACGAAGGTGCTCCTCGTCAAGGGGGTGTGCCATGGCCTCATAGTGGAGGAACAGGGATTTGTCCGAAGTGCCAGCCCAGATGATTTCCATCTCCTCAAGTCCGTTTCGCGACATGTCGTCAGGTGGCAGAGAACGGATGGAGGTCACGCCCCACTCAGCGTTGAGGAATGGAGCACCGGCGCCGAGGAGCAAAATCAGAATGGGAACCAACACGGCCACCGGTTTGGCCATGACGGCGTTGGCGATCCATGCCCAAAACCCGTCGTCAGAGACGGTTTGATTCATTCCAAAGGGCACACGGAACCGATCGATGTTGTCACCGAGGGCGGCCAAGAAAGCTGGGAGCATGATCACCGACGTCAGCATGGCCAAGGTGACGGCGAGTGTTCCACCGATGCCGAGCGAGGGCGCGCCGGTGTTTTCGAAGAACAAAAGACCGGTGAGACCGATGGCGACGGTGATGCCGGAATAGGACACGGCCCGCCCTGCGGTTGCCGAGGTCACGGCCAAAGCCGTCCGGATGTCATGGCCATTCGCCCGCTCCTCACGGTAGCGGTAGACCACGAACAGCGAGTAGTCGATGGACACACCCAAGCCTAGGAGCGTGATGATGTTTCCAGCAAAGTTGTTGACGTTGGCCCCGTCAAGGGTTGACAGCCAAATGGTGACGCCAAACGCGCTGATGACGGTGAGCACACCGATACCGAGCGGCAGCGCTGCGGCAACGAGGGACCCAAACACGATGAGCAGAACAGCGGCCACCAAAGGCCCAGATCCAAGTTCGGCCTTGATCAGGTCGTCCTTGAGCCGCAGGTCGAAGGTCGCGTCTGTGGCCAAAGGACCTGCGATGTACACGGTCACCTCACTTTCATCCTCGAGGTGCATGCCTGCATCATGGATGGCTTGTTCCATGTCTTTCCAGTGTTCTTTGAGCAGGGTTTTGGCTTCGGTTCGACCCTGCGTGATTTGGACAGAAGAGCGGGACCATTCACCGTCGTCGGAGACGTGCGCGCTTCGGTTTGCTTCATCCACGTCCCATGCCCGAACGACATGCACGGTGTCGTCAGCTTCCAAATCTGCAACCACGGTGTTCACCACGGCGACAATGTCAGCGTCGGAAGGGGAGCCGTTGGGGTGGTGCACGAGGATGTAGAAGGTCTCGGTGTTGTCCGCCTCAGGATCACCGAAATCAGCACCTAGGGCCCGAAACACTTCGCTCGATTCCAAATCGCCCTCGCCGAACGACTCGGCCCAGTCAGGTTCGACGAAGACCATCATCGAGGCCAAACCGAGGGTGAACAGCAGTCCAACAGCGAGGACCATTCGGGCGTTGTCGTGGGTAAACAAGCCCAATTTGTAGAGCGGGCGGTCTTCGAACACAGTCGGGTCAGAACCGCTCTCCATGACGGTGGCCGCCTGCTGGTCTTTTTCAAGTCATGTTCCGAACGTTCAGGACAGCACAGTGAAGGTGTAGAGGAAGCCAAGGAAGGCATGGATTCCAACCAGGATCAACATCAGGTCTGCGACCCGACCATGGCGGGTGCGAGGAGCGGCGATACTCTCCTTGTTTTCCATGGCAGCCAAAGTCCGCCGGCCGTGTCGAACGGTGGTCCACAGAATCCACAGGCCGAGTGGACCGGTCCATCCATGGAGGCTGCTCGGGAGCAGCATGGCCGTGATGCGACCTTCCTCGATGTAGCCCGCCGCTGCTCGTGCGAGCACGGCGACGAGCACGAGGCCAACAGTGGCGACCAACAACCGCTCACCGCTTCGCACATGCTCAGCGAGGGCCTCGCGTCGCGCCTCTCCTTTGAGGGTCCCACCGCCCTTGCGCCAACCGTGTTGACGAACAAGCCATAGGACAAGCAGGAGCGCGAGAAAGGGATGAATCAACAGGAGGGCGGTGGACAACGGCTCCATGACCCTCCGTGGTGGATGTGCGCCCCCTCCTCAAGACCTTTCGTTCAGGAACAGCGTTGAAGCGCCGTACGTCGACGCATTGAAAGACGGCGAGCCTAGCCGATTTGCACGGGGGGTGGCTGCATGCAAGAACAGTACCTCGCCACCTGCCTCACATCGGGCTTCAGTCGCCCGATGCGCGCACCTCAGCGTGTGGCTTTGGCCACCCGGCAAAACGAGTTCAAACTCCTCGAAAAATCGTGGCAGGGCATTTTGCTCCTCGCCCTGCATGAGGTGGAGGCGCCGGGGGCTGACGAAGACGAAGACGATGCTCCATCACTCCCTGTTCGAACTCCTCGCGGCGCACGCGCTCGGCGTGGACGACGTGGCGGTCGAAGCTCTGGAAGCCCCTTGGACCACCTGCCGAGCGTTGACGACGTCTTGGCGAACGACACAAGTTCTGCAGCCTTCGGATTCGCGGTGTTGACCGCACGCAAGACGCTTGACGCAAACGAGTGGGATGAAGCGCACGATGCCGCGCTGCAGGAACGCCTCGATCACTGCCTCGCTGAGGGCGTTCACCCTGTTTGGGCTGAGGTTGCCCGTCGATGTCCAGTGCTCGCTCAAATGTCTGGCTTCCCTGAAGCCGAACCCGTCGGGGAGGCGGGGGTTGTGGGTGCGCTCGATCTTGCGTTGGCCGACATTTCTGGTGAAGACAGTGCTGAGATCCTCGCCCTTGTGCAAGCAGCCCAACCCTTGGTCATGGACGCCGCCCCGAAAGTCGCCCTCAACACCCTGATCCCACAACTGAAGGCACGGAAAAGCATCAGCCTCGACCCGGCCCTTCTCGAACTTGATGGCCCCCTCAGTGCCGTTGCCGTTGTCTTGGCGCAATCCCTTGGCCAGCCCCTCCCAGAAACATCCCTTGCTGCCCTCGCGGCGGAGGACGAGCATTTGGCGGAGAAACACCGCGATTTGGCCGCACTGCGAGTGGGTGAGGTGACCGACTGGAACGTTAGCCGGGCCGCGGGAACAGAGACGTCCCTCGATCGCATGCGTCAACGCCTGGCGTGGATGCAGCCTGACGAATCTGCCGCTGAGCTCGATTCCGTCACTTTGCAGGAAGGACTCTCGTTGCTCGGAGCGGCTTCCGCGCCGGCTCCCGTGGTGGACCGCGTACGATGGTGGCACCTCGGCGCCCTCGTCTCGGAAGGTCAACAAGCGGACGCCATCGCGTCCCTGACTTCGCTTTCCGTTGACGGTGAGGTTGACGCGGTGGCCTTGGGGGACCTCGTGGTGAGCATCGATGCCGTGGAAGCCACCGACTGGTTGGGCAGCGTATGTGAGCGCATGGAAGCTCCCGCTCGCCTGCATATCGCCCTCCATGATGCCCTGCCCTCAACGCCTCGGCTGACCGCGTTCCGCAGCCTGCAGGACAGCAACTTCGCGTTCTCGAGCGAGGACGTCGACCGTCTTGTCCACGTGCTGCTGCACGGCCAGGAAATCCGACGGTTGTCCCGTTTGTTGATCGAAGGGGACCACGGCGAGCGCCACCCGTGGTTGGTCACTTTGTGTGCTCATCTGCTGGCAGCCCGCAAAGACATTGATCTCTACCACGGCGTTCGTGCAGCCCGTCAGCACCTGCTCCCAATGCTGCACGAACATGCTCCCCCAGCCGTGTTTGGTGCAAAAACGGCCTCGTTGATTCAATTGCTCGAGGGGGGGGACGCACCAGAAGACCTGTTCCAGGACATCGTCGATACCAGGCAAGGGCTGCTCGCCTACGGCCAGATCCGACGCGCCCTTCAGGAAGGTGGCGACGGTGTCGTGTCTGAGAAAGTCTTGGACGAATTCGAAGAGGCGCTTGGGGAGGGCAACTTGGACCCAATCGACGATGGCCTCGCGCACGCCATCACGGCGACGTTGCGGTTGAATTCGGCCATTCAACAGG
>MDTC01247758.1_pt1 | contig 14576 bp, 6 predicted proteins | sample 811181 | NCBI WGS metagenome assembly MDTC01 (sample SAMN05326644, study PRJNA326480) | marine metagenome | isolation source: seawater | place: Pacific Ocean: North | collected 2011 | reverse complement strand
CTAAATACAGTTGTAGTTGCATTAGTCGTAGCAGCGAATTGTTTTTTAGTTGTAACTGCCATTGATAATCAATGTTAAATTCCGTGTTTTTTAAGATCTTCTATTATATTAAAACTACCTTGTTTACTATAGAACTTAGCTTTATCTCTACCTTTTATACGTTGATATAGGTCGGGCATTTCTGCTCTCATACGTCTTAAAGCTTGTTTCTTTTCATCTAAAAATATACGTTGTACATCAATATAAAATTTCTGATCTGTAGGAGAATAACCTTGTCGTTTCATAAGACCTGCTTCTTTGTACTTTTGTACTGAATCTTTCCATGTTTTACTAGAAGTTAACTTATTTAAACGTTCATATAAATCACTTTCAGCTAAATACCTTTGTAATTCTGATTGTTCAAATGAGTTTAATTCCTCTCCTTTCCAAGTGCGTAATGTTTCGGGTAAATTAAAACTTATATCACGTAAAGATTTTTTAACATTGTTGTTACCAGCATAGGTTATAGCTACAGGAGACAATGCGTTCCATAATTTAAGCATAGGATTGTTTGTATATGCAGTAAATTTAGTAGGTTCTTTTCCAGGTGTAAGTATATCGTATTTAGCAGGTAAAGCTGACTTAAACATTACATCCCTTTTTATAAAGGTTTCAGCTAATCCTCTAGCAATACGGTCATTTTCATCAATTAAATTACCTAATTGAGCACTTAAACCAGAATATGGTAAAGATGATCTACCTAGTTTAGCTACAATACGTTGTAATTGTATCTCACTGGTTTGACCACTAAGTACTTGTGCTAAGTCCTCTACTCCAGCTAACATAGATTTATCTACAACAACTGCAGCAAGCATAAATGATATTTTTTCTAAAAAATTATCTCTTACATCTTCACCTAAAGCATATTGATAGTTAGCTACGTTAGCAACAGAAGTCAATATAGAGTTATATGGTTCTAAATCACCATAAGATATATAGGTATCACCAATCTTAAATGAGTTTGGTTGTATCTTATTTACTCTCCATAAATCCCTAGTCTCTTTATCATAAGGCATCATACCTGTCATGTTACCTGTTAACGCTGCTCCAAAAGCAATAGACGATAACATATAACCTGTAGCTATTCTACCTTTAATTAATGCTACTTCATTAGGTATATCTGCTGGTTTAATACCATATTCTTTAAATAAGTAATCACCATTCTTACCTGTTGCATCAAACTCCATAAAGTCTTTGACCTTAGCATTAAATCTAGCTAAGACAGGTGTGTGTTGCCATGTTAAATCAATAGCATTTGCACCAGTTCTAACAAATGGGAAGAATAAACGGAACCCAGATATTTTACCAAGGCTTTCTAAACCTTTCATAGCACCTGTAAGTGGCTTAGTTAAAGCTACAGTATCACCTGCATAAGATGCAGCTTTACTGCTAACTACCCACATATCATATTGATCTTTCTTAAAGACTTGTCTACGGAAATTCTCTTCTGTTTCTGCAGCAACTCTTACTACATCATCTAAATCAACACCTCTATCTATAGCAGACCTAGCAGCTTGCATACGCATTTCATATCTACCAAGAACTGTACGTGCTAAAGCATCACCAGCTCCCATAGCATTTTGAGAATAACGTACCCAAGGAGAGTTATTAAAGTCTAATAGTGTTTCAGCAATTTTATATGCTTGTTGTTCAGATGGAGTTCCATATAGCTTAACAAATTTAGCCATATCTTTAAACTCTTTAGTATTAGTTTCTACGTTAAATTTACCTACATAAGTTTGTGCTTTTCTATTTAAACCAAGATCCCAGTTATGTTTAAACATCTGGAAACTTTCTCTAAACATTTCATTAATACCATGTATTTGTGATGCAGCAACAACCATTTCTTGTTTGTTACCACCCATAGCAGCACCAACCCACGCTTGGAAAGGTTGTAAGTAAGTAATCATGTTAGTACCTACAATAGCTTTGAGGGGGGTTCTAATACTACTTAACACAGAGTTGTAGAACATACCTTTGACTTGTTCCCTTACACCTGATTTATAGTCTTGTCCCTTAAATCTACCACCTTTAGTAATAGCTTTTATAAATTGTGTGGCATCATCATAAGTAACTACTTTACCTCCAGTAAGAGCATGTAGTTCTAATAAATCAGACCTCATTTTATCACTACCTTGGTCAGTTAGTCTATTTAACTCAGCTTCAAATTTAGCATATTGCTCATCTATATTACGTAATTCACCTTCAATAACACGTTTTGCATCATCTGGTAATAATCTACCTTTAGGGTTTTGCCTAGCTAGTTCACTACCTGTCATGTATCCAATTTTCTTGTATTCACGTAAAGCAATAACTAAAGACTGGTTAGCATGCTTTAACTGACGCACTTTAGCAGCCCCTGGGGGTAGATCAAGACCACCTTGAGCATATAAAGATGCACGTTTAGTTAAGGTTTGTATAACCATTTCCAAAGCAATTTTTTGTTCTGCAGTTCCTGTTACTACTTTCTGACCATTGTGTACATATTCTATACGATCATTAGGATTTTTATTAAAATAATTCTCAAAATTCTTAGTTGTTCCACCAGCTCCTATGTCAGTTTCTATACGACTATAAATTTCTTGTGCTTGTTTTAATATAGCAGATTGTACTTTAGCTTGATCGTAAGAGTTATCTAAATTCTCAAAAATTTCTTTACTGATTTTTTCAGATAAATCTTTAACAAATTCATATAATGGCTCACTACCATCTGCAATACGTCTTATTTGTCTTTCAATTAAAATCTGGTTACTTGTTGTACCATCATCCATCATCTCTTTCATAACACGTCTAGTCTTCGTAGTTAGATCATCACCACCGTCTGGAAAGACAGTTTTTTCATCATCACTAAAAGAATTAGGGTTACGATCTGGAGTTGGGTCGTTAGGTTTACCAGCTTGTTTAGCTGATCTACCTTCTTCTTCATCCCAGAAATCACCTTTAGACTCTGCATTTTGTTTAGCTTGATTACGTATATCGTCAGCTTTAGGTCGTGAAAACTCATCTGGAGATTTTTCTTTAGATGTAATAATATCATCATCGTCAATAAATGGATCCCAACCTCTCATATCTTCTAGTTCCATTTCTAGAGTATATGTGGGGATACCTTTTATATTTGGATAACTGCTATTAGGTCGCATCTCTTGATACAACTTACGTTTGTAATTACTAAAAATACGTCTAGCTTGAGAACCACCTAAACGTGAAGCAACAGTTGCATACATATCTTTTAAAAGCATAGATACTTCTATTGCTATTCTTCTCCATGATCCAGCTGGGGCAAGACCTAATTCAACATCAGCTAGCTCTCCTTGATACCTATAAAATTCATCAGACATGGTTTCTGCAAACCATTCATCTATATTTTTATATCTGTAGTTAGTAGACGTATATTTACCTTTTTTAAAAGCAATAACATCTTTAGAACCAGTTGCTAACCATTTAGCTTTTCTATTAACAAATTCTCTATTTAATTTAACAATATCACTTTTAGGTAAATATCTAGATAGTGTATGCCATAATTCATGAATCATAGTTTCAGTAAGACCTTCTTCTTTCATGGCTTTTTGTTGTATTTCTACTAACTTTGAACCAAAATTAAATCTACCTTGAACAGGTAATTTGTTAGTTATAGATAAAGATACATCACCAAAGAATCTGTCACCAATAAGTTCTATGAAATCTTCTATCTCACGAGCTTCATAAGCATCTACACCTTCTGTATAAAATTTTTTACCTAATCTATCTATTAAATATTGTGCTCCTCTACTGCCTTCTAAACCTCTACCAGCTTCTTCATTAGTTCTCCAAGGTTTTCTAGGAGGACGATCATTAAAGTTACGAGATTCAAATATAGGCATTTCAGTTTCTACATCTGGATTGCGGTTAGCTAAGTTATACTTATCTAAATCAATCTGTGTATCTGGATCCCAATAAATTTTTACTTTGTGTGCTTTGTTACCCTGTCTACCATAGTAAACAAGACCACCGTAACCTAACTCTGTTAAACTAGCATGTACTTCATCTAACATTTCAGTTACTTCTTCACGAGGATATAACTGTCTATTTTTAATTTCTTCAACAAATTGTGAATATGACATCTGACCATCACGAGGCCAAGCTGTGTCAACTTCTCCAGATTCATCTAAAAATCCTAGACGTTTAAATATTTCTATTTCTGGGTCATTACCATTTACATCATAAGGTTTTTCAGCGTCAAAAAAATTTACTGGTGTTTTTTCTTCTACTCTATAAACAACTTTTTTAACACCATCTTTGTTTATACCAATAACTAAACCTTGACCATCTTTACGATCTTTAGCAGCTACAGTTAAATCATCAACAGTATAAAAACCATTACCAAATAAATTTTCATCATTCCATGTACGTTGGTTTGTTATGTATGGATAGTCCCCTGGAAGTCCCTTAGCACTACCATGAAAAAATGCATCGTTACCAACTACTTTACTTAAGTTACCTTTAGTTAAACTAATATACATATCAGATAACTCATCATCATCTATATTACCAACAATCCAATCTTCTAAAGGATCTTCTGATACACCTTTACCAGCTGCAGCATCATCTTTTTTTAGATCATCTCTTTGTTTGTATTCATCTCTAAGGTCTTTTTTGATGCTATCATCCATAACCTTATTGCCAATCACGTTGGCTTCATCAACACTTTTACCAGCTTTTCTAGCTTTTAATGATGCGTACCTACCTCTAGCAAATCCAATTAAACCGTAAGCTGTAAGGTTAGCTCCACCACCTGCAAATATAGCTTTAATTCTAGCTGTCCAAGGGTTATCTTGATCTGGGTCTACAGCCAAGAACTCTGAGAATGGTAGCCAAGGGGCAAACTCATTGACTAAATTAGCTATATTAGCATAATCGGAAGAAGATGATATAAGATCTGCAACAGAACCTTCAGCAGCTATACTAGCACCTTTAGGTAAGAAACGTATAAATTTAGATCCTTTACCTGTTTTTGCTAAACCTTTGATTGCACCACCAATTACTGGTGTATTATTTTTTAATGCACCTCTTAGTAACTTTGCACCTCTAACTTTATTAGCAAATGCAGCTGTTTTACCAAACATTGTAGGAGCTAGAGCACCACCTGTTAAGGATGTAGCTTTAATTAAAAGACCAAACTCTATCATACCTCTGGTAAGATTACCTAATCCAGAGTTATTTTCTACTTCAAATCTATCTGGTATATCTAAAATTCCAGGGCTTGCACCACCTGCAGCCATATACTCTTTAAAAGCAAAAGGGTTCTGACCTTCTTCTTGTGGATTACCTTGTATTCTATTAGCAAGACTTGTAATTGTATCACCTGTTAGATCTACAAAACTACCAATACTTTGGATAGCATCAGTACCTCCACCATAGATAGCTTTACCTGTTTCTTCTATTAATTGAGCAGGATTGTCTGGCAGAAAACCTTGATTTTTTGCAGCTTGGGCATTAGCCATTTCCATAGCAGCGTTAGCCTCTGCCATTCCAGCTTTAAATTCTTCGTTTTCTTGGTTTAGTGCGTCAGCTTCTGCTGTTGCATTTTCAATATCTGAGTCAGTATGATTTAGGTATCTGTGGGGGTCATTGACCGTAGTCTCCCCCTTCAGATCTGCAACACCTAATTCTTGAATGTCATTTTCTTCGTTCATAATTAACGTTCATTGATTGCTTCGGAACAGTTACCCGTAGGGCTCCATGTCCAGTGCCAAGCCTCTGGATCCGTAGAATTAGGGCTAGCAGCTTCTATATTTTTATGTGGACAAAGATTATATTTTTTATAATTAGCTTTTATCCATTTATAACCTTCGTCAGTGTAGTTAATATCTAAACTGATACCAGCACCATGATTAGATTCGCCAGCAGGTCTTACATCGCCTGTACTTTTAGCGTTAGCTTGATCTTTGTAAGTTCTATAACCATCATTAATACCTATAAAAATATTATTATCTGCAGCATCATTAAAGAATCTTTGGAAATCAGGAGCTGCATCTATTCTAAGATAAATGTTTCCATCACTACTTTCCATACCATCTGGTTGTACTGCTCTGAAACCACCTTTATCATACAAGTTTTCATGTGTTTTATTTAAAAAACCACTAACATTGGTTAAATGTTCTGGTCTAATTTTACCATTAAATCTACCACCGATTGCGTATGAGTCTATAAAACGTTGAGGTAATGTGACTTGTTCATTAACAATATTGTTAGTTGTAGAAAACTCTGGTTCTCTTCTTAGTAAAGTAAATAAAGCATCTTCATAATTTAATGATTCACCATTATTAACTACTTGATTTGCTCTTTCTCGTAAGATGTTTAACCTTTCTTCTCCTATAACTTTTTTAACATTAGGTATAAACACACTATTTAAAACAGTGTTTGAGTTTAAACCTTGAGTAAATAAACCTATATTTTCAAGACCATCTATAAACTTACTATCATTAGGAGCTTCAAGAACTTTCATGATTTTGATTTTATTTTGTATCTCATCACCTTTATTTTTCCATTTTAAATATTCTGGATTAATAGCATAAGTTCTATTTCTACCTAATAATCTACGTAGTGTTCTACTTACAGGGCCTACAGGCATACCACCTTCATCAAAGTTTGGATTAGCTAAACCAGTAACAATTTTCATTTCTGGCTCTTCTAATTTTTCCCACTCTGATAATTGTAATTCAAGGTCTGCAACATTATTAGCTAAAGGTGCTGTAATAACAGTTTGTTGTGTATCAATTTCTGAATAATCAAATGTAGTATTAACCTTAAGATTTGGCTTAATACCATTTTTCTTAAAGAATGTATTTAGACGTGAGTTATTTCCACTGTGATAAGCATTAAGTGCTTCCAAAGTAAAATTACCCATATCACCTGCATTATATTTTTCAGGATCACCTGTCATCATAAAAGCTGTTAACTTACGTAAAATAACACTTTCATTATTAGTTGTACCTTCTATTAATTTAAGACCATCTTTCATTTTTAATTTAAGAGTCTTATCAATTAATACAGGATTATTTAAAAATTCTTCATAAGTAATAGCTTCATTATAACCTGTGCGTTTTACTAACTCAGCAAACTCACTATCTTTTATAGGAATCTCACCATCAGGACTTACAAGAGTTTGACTAAAATCGTTTAAAGATATATAACCTTCTTTCTTTAAAGCTGTATTAAATCTGACTTCATCGTTGCTAATTAAAGCAGCACGAGAGTCTACAGTTAAAGATTCCCATTCCTCTATCTCTGCTTGTATCTTATCTGGCCACTCTACAACAGCATCATCACCACCAAGTAATTGTGCTTGTTGGTTATATAGCACTGCGGGGTGTGTTTTTAAAGGATCTATCTTAGAAAGTTTATCCCATATAGGTTGATACCTACCATTTACTAATTTATAAAATGCTTGATTCTTTACAATTAAATTATCTTTAAAAATAAAACCATCATTGTTAGAAACAAGATCACCAGCTTTTTGTAATGTGTTTTTAAATGACACACCTAATGCAGTTTCAGAAGATAAACCTTCACTTGGATTACCATAAAATTCTGCACTAGACCAACCTTCATCTCCAACAGTTAAACTGGTAGTATCACCTTCAGCAAGTGCAGGAGATAAACCTTCAAATTTAGGAAAAACATCAGTGTTAGAAGATTTTAGCCTTGTAGACCAATATTCTTCTGCATAACTAAAGGCATCAGCTAAACTACTATTAGTCAGTTTTTGGTAAGATAATGCAGTAGATTGCATTTTACCAGCAACCCAACCTGTAAAAGCAGTTACTTGTGATTCTTTAGAAGCATCACCTATATCTCTTTTTTTAAATATATCTTCAGCTATTTTTTTTAAACTAGCTGTGGCAGTAGAATGTATGTTTCTAGCAGTTTGATTACCTTTATAAATATCACCTATAAGACCAGCTTCTTCATATTCTTTCAATACAGAATGATCTACTCGTTGTACATTGATAGCATCTATCTGTATAACACCACCATTTTTAGTATCATATATACGACCAAGATATTCCATACGAGCTTTACTATCTTCAATACTTAATCTAGGAGTCATTACATACTCACTATCAAACTGTTTAAATATAGTGTTAGCCCAAGGTTTAGCATAGTAATCATCAGACTGTTGTACTTGAGATACAGCAATACCTAAAGCAACTGCGTCATCACCGTGTTGTGCATATATATTACTTAATTGTTCTGTTAGTTGTATTTTTTTACCAGCTATTTCTTTTCTAGACTCATCATAAACAGCTTGTAATAACTCAGATCTTAAGTTAGCAGTAGATAAATCACTACCCATAAGAGTTTCTAAAGACGATAGTTCAAATGTACCATCAATTTTTTTCTTAGATATACCTGGAATATAAAAACGATCTTCTTCTAAAAATGATAACAAATCTTCCGAATCGTCCATATTTTTAAATTTATCGCTCTTTAAAGTATCAACAATAAATTCTATTAGTTTACCTTTAGCTGCTGCATTACGACTTGTGCTTAAATTAGTTGCTGCCATAATACTACCACCAGTATTAATCCACTCTTGTACACCTAATTGTGCTGTTTCTTTACCAGTATCTGATTCTAAATCATTAAAATGAAAATTTTCAAATTGATCTTTATGATAGTTTATCTGGTCATCAGCCCACTCTAATTGTGATCTATTAAATTCTTTCTGATTAAATAAATTAGTTCTTTCTACTACAGGGTTAGTAAGGTATTTATTAACCATAAATGAACCTAAACCAGCACCGTGCTTAGTAATGTAAGAGTTTTGTAACGCTGCTACAATTTTTTCTTTGGCATCTGTAGGTGTTGCTAAGTTATAATAATCACTAACTTTATACTCAGTACCTTCATGTATAATAACACGCTCTTGTAAATCAGAATCACTGCTTCCAGTAAGAACACTATCTCTAAAAGCATCCCATCCTGTGGCAGCTTCCATCAATAATCCTCTTCTAAAACCTATAGCAAAGTTAGAATTTAATTTTTTAAGATTTTGTAATCTATATTTTTGTTCTAAACTAGCTTCGTATCCTTCTTCATCCCAAGTTCTACCTATGTTTTCCGTAGAGTTATTTACTTTTTCTCTTTGTTCTGCAACCTGTCTTTGTAATTCTAACTCTTGTAGATCGTTTAATTTAACTTTTGCTTGAGCTTCTTCATCACCCTGTCCTGCTCTAACAGCAGTATTAATACCATCTTGTATCTGACCATCTGTAACAGGTTTAATTACATTTTTAACAGCACTTGTTAATGCTGTATCTATGCTCTTACTTAAACTACGTAATTGATTTAATTCGTATGTATCCTCAGCAGCTTCTAAACCACTAAGTCTTTTCATTTCACCAATTTGTTCAGCACCCTGACCTATTAAACCTTTGACATCTGTAACTTGATTACTTTTAAGTGCTTTAGCTAATTGAGTGTACTGTTTTTCCTCGCTAGGTGCTACACGATTTTTAAAACCTGTAGCTTGTGTACTTCTTTGATATGCCATAATTTACGATTTCCAATCTCCAGATGACCAATATGTATCTCCACCAAGTGTTGTACCAGTACTAAATACAGTACCAATGCCACCAAGTATGGGGCCAAGTGGGGAGGGTTTGCGTGGTGGTGTTTTCTCTATAGGTCTAACTGTCATAAATGATGCGGATGGGGCTACGGCAGCAGATGTAGTAATAGAATTGTTTGCTTTAACATTAGATGAGTATTGATCTAAGTCTATACCATAACGTTCAATACCGTATGATTTAGTAGCATCAAATACTGTAGCATCTATTTGTGCTTGTTTAAATCCAAAGTCACGTTCTGCTTGTTGTAATTGTAATAACATTGACTGACCAGATGACATGCCACTTGCAAGCACTGTACCTTGTGCTTCAACAGCTTTAGCAAGGTTGGCTTGACTAGCAAACATTTGTTCAGTAATTTTTTCTCTGAGCTTTTGATCCGAAGCTGTAATTGCTCTTGTAGCTTCTGCTTGGTTGAGTTCTTTTTGTCTGTAGTAAGCTGCTCTTGCTGCTGCATCAGCTTGTAATTGAGCTGTAAATACCTCTCCTTTTCTCTGGTCATTAAATGCAGAAATTTGGATTTTATTAAGGTAGTCTTGTTTTGCTATTGCGTTACTACGATTAACAGCATCCACCTGATTTTGATGTTGTCTGTTTTGTTCTGCTATGCCTGTGACAGCTTTAGCAGCACCCATACCAATGCTGACTAATAACGTACTGCACATGGTTTAATAAATTGTATCAAGGGGACTCCATTGTAGACATGATAATTAACTAAGGTAAAGCCTAAAAGTTTTAATAATTTTATATGAGATTCATTCCGCATATCTGCTTGGTTACATAAATAAGGATTGAGTAAACTGTTTACCCAGCGTCTAGCTTCTCTTACAAATGTATGAGGATACTCAGTGCTAGCATCAGTACATAACATCCATATCAAATTGTGCGGGGTTACACCCGCCACTCCAGCAGCCTTGCCGTTGGGAACCGTAAAATATACAGAATATGTGGAATCATAAAATGATTGAATAATAGAAGCCTCTGCACATAATCCAGAGGTTTCTTCGGCTTCACGTCTATCTTCATAGCGTAAGGATTGACCTACACTTAGAGCTAACTCTGGAGTGCAGGTCTTAATATACTTACCTTCGTACATGTCGTTTTTCGTTGTAGTTGCCGTCCCAGCTTGCTGAGAGTAAGGCGGTGGAGAAAGGGTCGGGTATTTGTATTTGTAATGTATACTTTTCGTTTTTCTTTTGTATTGGTACTCTTACTGATTTAGATAATGTTGCAGGTGGTTCATTAAAATTAGCAGTGTTTGTTAACATACCAGATTCCATTTGTGTGTAAGAATCCATGTCTGCATAAACAGGAGATAAATGAAACTCCATAGGGCCAGATACACCTAGTTCAAAATTGATACCAGATATACGTAACTCACCGTCAGTGTCATATCTTGCTTCACCTCTGTTTAAATAATAAGTAGGTAACTCAATAATACTTGTATAACTATATCCTACAGCTACTTTAGCTGCACTATGTAAATTTATATTATTAAAAGTTGCACTAGTAGTACCAACAACATCAGCCTTTCTAACTATACCTGATATAGAATTGCCATCACTGTCATTACCAGAGATACCAACCATGTAAAAATTAGTTGCAGATGTTGGTGTATAAGGTATTGTTAACACAGTACGTTCGGGGGCTGTAGTGGTCTGTGATGCCCCTGCTACATTGGTTGCTATAGTTAGCTCATCCAAGCAAGGTTCAAACCATCTCGCTGTCTTTAGCGGGGATCCTACATCAGAGGACGTACCACCTAGTACATATGCTCTATTAGCAGTAGCGTCTGCAACATATTCATGTTTACTTAGTACGTAGTTACTACCCTGTAATGTAACAGTAAAGAAACTACCAGCTGTATATACCATGTGTTGCATAGTACCTGTTAATGTCCAGCTATACCATGCAGATTGTTCCCTTTTGTTTCCAGCGTTGTAATACTTGTAATGATATACTGTAGTATCACCTTTTTTACCATAACTGACAATACCAATAGGTACTGAATTAGTAGATTTAGTTATATCTTTTGGTAAAAATTCTGGTACAACTCTGGTTTGTTCTAGTATATTAGGAGGAGTGTCATCATCTAAAACTGTAGCTTCAAATGCTCTAGCATATGCTGATACGTTAGAAGTAAATAGTACAGACGTACCAAGATCTACTGGTTGTATAGTAGAATCACATTCATAGCTAGCAACTTTTTTTAATCTAGCAGTTTTAGGACTAAATATATCTGACTCTGTAAATAGTAAAAATTGACCATTATCACTAAACATCATTAAACCTTTTTGTATAGGTAATATATGGTTAATAAAAGCTGGTTTTATATCAGATACAGTTATATCTATAGGGTTATCATCACTAGCAGATATAGCAGACACAATAAAGAAATTAAAATAACTTCCAGGCTGACTCATTACAATGTTTTCTCCAGCAATAAGCCCTAACCTGTTTCTGTGAAAAAATATTTCTTGTATTTCTGCACCTTTAAATGTAGGAAAAGGGTTAGATGTATCATCTCCTACCTGTCTATCTTTCCAGTAATTCTCATTTCCTTTAGAATTAGCTGTAGATAAATCTAACTTTACAAAACTAAATGTACCATTACGGTTGTTTATTAGTGCATGTGGCATAGTTGCAGGGTCTAAACCTAATACCATAGGGTCACTACTAGATGCAAAGTTGTGTGGTCTTACACATTCTTCCCAACTACCAGCTCCAGACACACCATTATCCGCTTCAAATTTTACGTAATAATCATCAGTGTCCAAGTCAGCAGTATTTGATATTTGAGCTACATAACCTTGTTTACACATAGCTGGTAGTCTACTTATATCTTGTGCCTTTTGACCTATGACACTCATGTTTTCGTTGACTGCACCTCCTAAGAAGTTAACACCATCCGCTTTTGATCCATGTAAGTACAATCCACTACCTATGACTTCTGCTGTGACGTTAGCTAAACTACTATTTACAGAGGTTTGTACACCTTGTAAAATTGATGCCATACTAAGCACACCATTATCTGGGTTTCTTGGAGTTTTAAAATAAGCTATTCCACTTACATCTCTATATGTAGTTACTGGTTCTACAGCTTCTACGGATACACGATAGTCAATACCTTCAATTTGTACATCTATAAATTTAGCTTTTGCAGTGTTTATATTAGTTTCTCTAATAAGCCCACCGTCAGTAAGAGTTACTGTAGCAGTGTAGCGTACATCATAGTCTTGTGTATAACCTAAAAAGTCTTCAGCTAAACTACCACTGCCATCATAGTTAGGTGTATTACTGGCAATATAACTATTACCATTTACTTGTAAACTACCTTCTATATCTTCACAGTTAGTGTTACTAGAACTACCTTGTATAGCATTACCACCAGAGAATGACCAAGTTAATGTACCTGATTTTTGTTGGTTAACATTAGTATCATTCCATGTGGGGCCTTCAGCAGAACCTCCATTCATCCTATCTACTTTTACAGAAGTAACTCGGTAATAGGTATTAGGTGTGGGTGTCCCAGCTGTAGAATCATATAAAATATATTCAGTATTATAAGCCACAGAATCGAGTCTAGCATAAGAGTATTCTCCGCTGTTAATAGGTGAAAAAGTGTTACCTGCAGTACCTATGGTTTTCTGTGGGTTAGCTATAATAGTATAGTCTTGTATAGTCTGTAAAGCATATGGTTGAGTTGCCCCCGCAAGGTAAGCAAACAAAGAATCTCCATTAGAATTTGTCAGAGATTTTTCAGTACCATCTGCTAAGTCCCATACTCTTATAGGCATAGCACCTGTAAGAGTTGGTGTTATTTGTACTATATATTTTTCATCTCCATCTCTTAATATTTCATACCAATGTCCTGTTGAGTTAGCGTTAGCTAAGGTTCCTATGTACTCTGCAGGAGGACGTTTTTTAAGACCAAATGTTATGTCTGGGACAGCATTATCACACACCCTTAACTGTCCTGGGAATTTTATTTTATCTGGCTGTTGAGATACACCCCCTAGAAAGTTTGGGATACGTTGATTTACTGATGGCATTACATTCTTCTTAATACTTTGAATGGTCGATACACGGTGTTTGCATCTTGTTGATACTGGTAATCATTGAAAATATTATGATCTCCTTGGTTAGTATCATACTCTACTATAGAAGCCCTTGCAAGAGCCTCGTCTGTTTCAAGTAGTTTAGCAGATTGCGGGTTGTTTACCATACGGTTAGAGGCTATTCTGGAGGCTCTTACGACTACGTAATCTTTGAATGGCTGTGGTAAGTCTTCAAAGTTTAGCATCCATATAATGTCAAAGTATAGTTTAGTTACATTTGTAAAAGTAAAGCTATGATTTTTTTTATCATAAACTTTCATGACCCCATTATCACTACGTCTAACTACATTGTAGTCTTTACCGTGTTGATATATGTTGAGATCTATTTGTAGTATGTTGTTTGGAATGATACACTGGTTATTGGTATCAAGGTCTATAGGATATTCAGTCTCTGTGTTGTATGACCAACCCTCAGCTTGTGTTTCACGGCAGACTTGCTGCAGAGTTTTCTGGGCAATAGCCACTTCTGGACTTTGCACAGTCAATGTATTAACTGGGGACTCTCCAACACTCATCAAGATAGAATTTACTGCATCCAGTTCGGTGGACACTCCATATGATATTACTGCCATAAAAAAAAAGGGGACACGAAGCCCCCGTATAAATGAATAATTATGAGAAAGCTGCTGGCTTTGTAGTTGTTCCTGCGAACAATTCTACACAAGCTGCAGGGTTAACGTAATCTGCTCCCATAGCTAGTCTTCCTAGGATGACATCGCCTTGGTAAACAACTGAAACATCACCACTTGTTACTTGAACCTGTGGCCCTATTGTTTCTACAACACCTGCTGCTTCTCTTTGGAAGATT
>MDTC01169267.1_pt1 | contig 14578 bp, 23 predicted proteins | sample 811181 | NCBI WGS metagenome assembly MDTC01 (sample SAMN05326644, study PRJNA326480) | marine metagenome | isolation source: seawater | place: Pacific Ocean: North | collected 2011 | reverse complement strand
CGTTGCATGGGTTGGAGCACATTGTCGTATCCCTCAACCCAGCTGAGGTTGTTGGTCCATGAAGCGCCTTCCATCGAAAAACCGTCGTTGGCAGACCTGAGCTCTTCGATGCTTGCCGCAGTCTTTTCCACTCCACCCGACGCACCAGCCCTTTGCCATAAACGATGTTGGTGCACAGCTTGGATGGGGGGAAGGTCGCTCGTCTTCAGTCCCAGTGCATCGAGCTGTTCAAGATATTCCGATCCATTGAGTGCGGCTGTACCAGTGTTGCTGTCTCGAATGCGGCGATTGGCTTGACGGAAGGCTTCCGGAAATTCATTCATCATGACCCCACCGTTTTCTCCGTCTGCGATTTGACTAACGAGAGAAGGGAACTCTGTGTTGCCAAGCCGTTGGCAACTGAGTCCAAACGCCTCCTCACACGGTTGCATCTGCCCGACGAGTTTGGTGTCGGACCCCTGGGTTTTGATCAAGGCTGTGATGCTGATCTCCTCGCCTGAGGAGGAACGGGCCACCAGCCTGTTGGGAATAAAGCGCTGTTGGCAACTGAGGGGAGAACCATCCAGCTGCTCCACGCTGTGCTCCTGCACCAGCAGCCAGCGATAACCGGCTTCGCGCAGGCTATTCACTAGAGCAAAAAGAGTATCCGGGTGATTGGGCAGGTGCATTTCCGGCAGTGAGAAACCTCGTACTCGCTGGAGAGCGTTGTCGCCAAATAGATCGGCGAACTGGTGTTGCCAGGCGCTGATCTGCAGAGCCAGATCTGGAATGGGAGTGGAGGGTGCAACAGCATGGCTCCAGAACGTGCCTAGCCATTCCACGTGCCTGTTCATTTCAGCGTCGCAGGCCAGGTAATGAAGAGCTTCCGTAATGTCTCGGCGCTCCATCTGCGTGACGCCCCAGAGCAGATTTCCTGAGTAATCGAGCATGATTCTCGGATCGCAACCCTCTCGGATCAACTCCGGGATCAGATTGGCCATGCGCTTGTAGCAATCAGCGAAAGGTTCAGCGTTGTGGTTATCACCTTCATCTGGGTGCTCCAGCATGTACTGCAGGTGAGAGATCAGTGCTCCATTGAGACCTGCAGGCACGGTGGGCTGATGCATGTGCAGGGCGCAGGCGAAAGCCGACTTCAGACTCTTAACTCCGCGTTCGGTTGATGATGGCCAGTTCCGGCTTGATTTCTGCATCAAGGTGAGCAGTTCTTGCTCTCTTCCACAGATTGCAGGATGGTGTGCTGACTTGACCGCCATGAACGCTTCTTTTGTTGAGCAGAGTGTGATTGATGCTGGTCGTGATAAGGAGCTGTTTGGCTCGCTTGCTGCTTCGCTCGATATACTTGCTTAGTGAAGATTGTTCTGCAAAAACTCTGCAAAGACTTGTTCAACAGTGCAGCAGATTTAGCTGAGCAAAGCTTGTTTGAATGGCATGAATGAACCCCCGGAATTCAGAGTTGGTGCTGAATTCCGGGGGTTTTTCCCAGCAATTTGCTGGTTTGGTGACCGCACCATCCCGATGAATGGAACGGCCTAACTCGCTCGTTTGTTCATTGGCTTCCTGTCTGAATCTGAACGTGAATCCTGGTTGAATTCGTTGCGAAGGACAGTGGGTGAAGCGAAAGAAAGTAGAAGCGAACAATTTTGCTATGAGCCTCTGGGACCAGGCTTCCGTGAGGTTTGGCTGATCAGATCGGCCTTGATGACCCGATCAATTGCACCTCATCTTGGTTGAGAGCAACGCTGGAGCAGTGACGTACAGCCGAATCGCTTCTCAGATCTGCTCAGGTGGAGTGTCTGCCGTCATCCGGCACCTCCGTTTGAATCTCTTCAGTGTTGATCCTCTTTGGGCTGTTCGGCAATCAGTGCAATCGCGCATTGTTCTGTGTTCAGAACTGAGTCATATTGAAACCAGTTTGCCTTTTGCGTGGCTAAGCATTCAGTGAATCAATCCACTGAGGCCCGCTGATGCTTTCCCCGAGAGTAATGAAGCTGTTGGTGGGTGCTCTCTGCGCTCTCCAGCCATTGGCTCTTCCTGTCGCCTGGGCTGGGCATCACCATAGCGGTGGAAATCATCACCATTCAGGAGGCGGCTCTCAGCATCACTCCGCTCACGCTGATTTCCATTACCACCACCGTTATGCAGGTGGTGCTTGGTACGGGCACCACGGTCAGTGGTATGGACATCAACATCACAACAGCTGGAATTGGAACAGCTTCGGAGAGATGGCGGGAGCTGCCGTCATTGGTGGGCTGATCAGCTCGGCATTTCATTCAAACAATCAAACGATTGCTGTACCGAACAGCGCTTATCAACTTGATTACGACAGCATCCGAGTGAATGGATCCAACGTGATGTTCAAGGTTGATGGAGCGCCCATGTCGGCCGACTGCACCAGCGGATACCTCAATGGACATGCTGCTGAAAATCGTGGTCAGGCTCAGTTGGTCAACGCGGTCTGCACTGTGGCCTTTGGAAAGTGAGCGCCCCGGGTGACCACTCGTTAATTGTTTTTTGGAATCTGTATTAGTCCTTGGCCCAGCGCTGGTTGCATCTGCTGGAGCAGTTCATGTCTCCTTCCGGGTAGCTGTATCCAGCTTTCCGGGCATTCTTTTCAACTTCGGCTGGGCTTGAACCACTGAAGCTGCGTGTGGTTTTGGCTTCCACAGCCATGGAAGCAGTCAACAAACCAATTGCTGTGAACTGAGTGATGACGATTGAGCGCATGATGAAGTCGTTAAACAACTGACCATCGAGTGTTCAGGCAATCATGTCAAGAAATGGCAAGCAATCTTGTAAACGGGCCTTATCGACTCCACGCTTGACCGATGGGATTGCTTCACTGCCCGCTTTGTATAGGCCTGGCTGTTCTGTCGGCGCTCCGCTTTTCTGCGCATGCCGTCATGGCCTTTCAACTCGATCGACAACGTTTTGAACGTTCTTCTCACGCCGGTCAATCGATGGGAATCCTGATGCGTCTGTGATGCTGACGTTTTCTGGTCACTGTTCCGAAACCACCCAGGCTGTGGCAGCCCGTTGACGGATGTAGAGGTCAGTCAGCTCACGAGCCAGGGACTGGAGCTCATGCACGTCGGTGGTGGAATCAATTAATCGCTTTAACGACTCAGCCTCGAACTGCTGAGAAAGATTGATCTGCATAAATCAGCCGGATAATGACTAAACCTTAAAAAAATGTCACGTCGGGCCGCGAGCTATCTGCGCGGCTGACTTGCTCTCGCACTCGCGGTGCCCCGGCGCGAGCGTCATGATGTAACAACTTCGTTACAAAACTCCGATGACTCTCGGCGAGCTGTTTCTCGAAAGCCTGTCAACAGGCGTGATTACGGAAGATGAGGTCGACTGGCTCGCCTCTCATCAACATGTTTTTTCCCGAGCTGAAGAGGCTGCTGCAGTCCGCCTTGGTCGTTTGATGGACGATGGGGTTGTGAATCTCGGCTGCCGAGTTCCCCCTCAGTGGCTTCAGCATCGAGATGTCGTTGAACATTGGATCGAGCCGCTTGGTCGTCGCCGTCATGCGACGCAGGCCTGAATCGATATCTGGTCGCAGTGAATTAGCTGTCTGGCCATGGGAGCGTTGGTTTTCCAGCCTTGCCGATGACTTTTCACTGCGATTCTGCATTTTGGCGAACATTTCACTGTTCTTTTTTCACCGAGTAAATTTGCTCCTTCAAGTACTCTGAGACTCTTCACAGTTTCCCAGATTTTGCAAGTTGATCAGTTCAAAAAGTTTTACGAAACAATATAAGTTTGTGGGATGTCCTTTCAGAAAGTCCTTTAAATTCATTGATGATGTTGCGTTGATGCCGTGCCTTTGATTCCCCGTTGGCAATACATGACTGATCAAAGTAAGGCGCTTGTCAAGCGTGGTGCTATCAGTCTGTTGATCGTGTTTGCAGCCGTCACTGTGTTGCGTGCGCTTCTGCCCTGGGTGTTGCTCGGCGTGGTCGCCTGGTTTGTCTGGACCTGGGTTGCGCGGCATTAATTGCGGTCTTGTTCAAGCATTGCAGGCATGTGCGTCGGCTGCTGTTAATTGCTGTTGGTTAGAAAGATTTTTAATAAACTTTCAACTCAATGCCCTAATGTTGTTTTACTTTAAATCCTTGAAAAACTCTTTAAACCCGATCATGCTCTTGGTTGGTTGTGCTGTTGCCGCTTCATTCACTCTGATTGAAGTCAAACCCTCTAATGCACTCGATGACGCTAAGTGTGATGCCATGGGGAAAAGATATGCCGATCTGAAGGCCTCAAGGGATGCCGCCATGGAGTCAGTTCCTGGATGGGTGGACGAAGTACAGGACCCAGGTGGCTATGCAAAGTGGAGGAAAGCCGTTATTGCCGTGGGTGTGCCATACGATGCCAAAATGATGTCCATCAGAAAGGACGCAATTGCTGAAGGTTGCATCAAGCAATAAGCTCTTTTGCGACTGGATACGTCTCGTAGAGAGTGCTCGTTAAGACACGGTTTGTCTTATGCAATCACTTTTTTGTGTTGGCTGATTGCCACGATCTATTGCTAATCGAGGTCGCTAAGTATTTGCTTGTTGCCTCTTTTTTCATTGACTTGCAACTGCGTCCGTAGTTGCTTACGAGCTTCCACATCACTTAGTCCAGCTGATCTGGTGAGACATGTAAAAACCCACTGAGATAGGAAATCACGCGGCCGCTGATCAACACCCTTCCATCTGCCAGAGCACAGTGCAACAGTCCACCTCGACGCGAAAGCTGGCGGGCGACCAGGCTTGTCCGGCCGAGTCGTTCAGCCCAGTAAGGCGTCAGGGTGCAGTGTGCTGATCCGGTCACCGGATCTTCTTCGATGCCGCATGACGGTGCGAAGAACCGGCTGACGAAATCAACGTCCGACCCGGGTGCCGTGACGATCAGGCCCCGTCCGGGAAGGGTGGCGATGGCCGTTGAGTCAGGCTTCATGGCCTGAACCTCGCGCTCATGCGCGACCACCACCATCAGATCCACCGCTTTCAGGCAGGCGACCGCACTGGTTCCAAGGATTTGGTTGACTCCGTTGGGGATGGCGCAGGGTTCTGCCCGCTGCATAGGGAAGTCGAGAGTGAGTTGCTGCCCATTGCGGTGAACCGTCAGTGGTCCGCTGTTGGAGCTGAACTGTGCATGGTTCAGGCCTGGTTCTCGCTGAAACACAACATGGCCAGCCGCCAGAGTGGCGTGGCCACAAAGATCAACCTCGCAGGTGGGCGTGAACCAGCGAAGGACGTAGCGACCTCCACTGCCGACATAAAAGGCTGTTTCGGAGAGATTGTTCTCAGAAGCGATCGCCTGCAGCAGGCGATCCGGTAGCCAGGCTTGCAACGGGCAGACTGCGGCAGGGTTGCCCTGAAAGGGATCTTCAGCAAAGGCGGCGACCTGCTCGATCGGGATCAGTCCACTCATGAGATGTTCAGTTGGATCCGTTGCCGGTGCGTTCATCGGCAGAACTGCGCAATCTCTCGACTTGTGTGAACAGAAGCCATGCCATGGCTGCGAGGACTCCACCGGTCCATTGGTTGCGCAGCAGTTCCACGATCGCAACGGTGCTTGCGGCAATCCGTAGAACGCGCAGCACAATGTCCTGAATTGATGGTTTGGCAGGTGTTTGCTGGTCCATCGTCGATGTGACGGCAGTGGCATCTTGCATGGCTCGAACCCATGTTCGATCAGGCTGCGGTGGCTTCATCACCAGGACGCCCGTCACAGATCGAGCAGCTGAAGGGGTATCCAATTGCACGCCGGCTCACACGAGGGCGACACAATCTGTTACAAAGGGTGCACACGCGATTCTTTTCGATGGACAACGCAAAATTTGGTTTCTCTGCCTTCGCTGAGCAGTGGAACGGCCGCCTCGCAATGATGGGTTTCGTGATCGGACTCGGCACCGAACTTCTGACTGGTCAAGGAATCCTCTCTCAGGTTGGCCTCGGTTGAAAACTATCCAGGAGCATGATGTTTGGGCACCGGAAGATCGAATTGGCTACGTCCAATTGATTCTCTTCGGTGCTTTCATCGCGACCCTCGGAGTTGGTGCCAACATTGTTGTTAAGTACCTCTGGTCATCGCTGGACGCCCTCAGCAACTATTTTTAATTGAATTTATTCAGTAGCTTAATTAGCTCTTAATCACTTTAACCTCTGCCACTGGTAGGGGTTTTTTATTGCAATTGCGGTTCTCTACCAGGGCAGCACTGTGCCGTTGGCGTGCCAGAAGCTGCCACTGTTCTCAAGAGTCAGTTCGTCAATCTGTGCGATCAGTCCTTTGACTGAGTCCGCCGGGCTGATGCCGTTGGGGTTGAATCTGACCATGCGAGTCTTCACCAGGCCAGGATGAAGAATCGCCACGGCAATGCCTCGGCTCTGCAGGTCGACCGCAAGCGATTTTCCTGCGATGTTCAGTGCCGCTTTCGACATCCTGTAGCCGTAGGAGCCCCCAGAGCTGTTGTCTTCGATAGAACCCATGCGGCTGGTCATTAGCACCAGTTTTGCCCCCTCCGGCATCATCGGGATGAGAGCTCTTGCAAGTAACAGAGGAGCCAGCGCATTCACTTCAAACTGCTGGCGGATGCCATCGGGGTCTAGGTCGCTCAACCCCATCGACTGCAGCATCCCTGCATTGAGAATCACGATGTCCAGTTGTTGGTCTGCCAGTCCATTGACCAGTGCGGCGACTGAGTCGGGATTGGTGAGTTCGATCCCTGATTCCACGCGTACGCCAAGGGCATCCAGTTCATCGCTGGACTGACGGCAGACCGCGATCAGCTTGTTTCCACGGGTATGGAGCTGTTGGCAATAGGCAAGACCGATACCCCTGTTGGCACCGGTCACGAGATAAGTCGCCAATGGCCAAGCTGCTGTAGAGCCCCATCCTGCCCTCAGTATCAACGGATGGTGACCTCGCCCATTGCCTTTGGCTCGTAGTCTCTTGGCATTCGCTGATCCGGTCGCCGTCGCGCGGATTTCATGGGCTTTGATCCGCGCCAGTGGTCGTCGTCGTCAACCCGTGACGATCGGAACTGGCCGAACCCAGCTGACCGTGTCACCAGCAATGTGGAAGCTTTGCTACGGGAAAACGATGCCTTGCGCAGGGAGGTGCAGCGGTTGCATCAGCAGCTCGATCGTTTGCGCCGGCAACAGTGGCAGCGACCTCAGAGCGATGCCAATCGTGATTGGAACCGTCAGCAACCATCGGCCCTTGTGAGTTCGGAGCAGGTTCAGCGCTGGGGAGATTCCCTGGCGATGCAGCCGGGTTGGAGTGTGCTGCGTCAGCATGGCCTTGAACTGCTGATTGACCAGCTCAATCGCAGCAGCTTTCACTCTCAGCTCAGCCTGAGCCAGAGGCTCGACAGGGTGGTCAGTGGTCTGGGCACTGATCTGTTGGCTGCCGTTGGGTCAAAGTCCACCAAGAAAACTGCGGCGGTGCTGGCGTCATTCGCGCTGTATGGGGTGCGGGCTAGTGAATGGCTTGATGAGGATCCCCGCCGGGTGGTGGCGGAACTACGCCAACGCCACCAGCAGGGCCAAGATCATCGCCAGGCAGGCAGCAGTGACCGGCGGACGCGCAGTGATCAACGAGCGACGGATCGAGAGCCAAGCGAGCAGGGGAGCAGTGGATTGGGTGATGCGCGTTCCGAAGCTCTGTCGGTTCTCGGGTTGAAGACGGATGCGTCCCAGGAGGCCATCAAGCAGGCATTCCGGACGTTGGTCAAACAGCATCATCCCGATCTGGGGGGATCGGCGGATGCCTTTCGACGGGTTAATGACGCTTATCAGTTGCTGATGGCCTGAAGCCCTCATCGCCAAAACACTTCAACCGTGGATCCTCCGGGCATGTCGAAGCGGATGCCTGTTTTGCGGTTGCTGCGTTGATAACGCAATCCCGCGTCTTTGTCAGGAAAGTTGAATGTCCGATCGCGGAACATGATGGTCACGTTGCCCTGGCGCTGGCTGAACCGGCATGGACCTGATTCGACCGGCAGGGAAAGGTTTTGATCGCTCAGTAAGCAACGGGCCATTGTGCTGTCGGCATGAACCCTCATGACCGGTTCAGAGATCGCGAAGCAAACACTCAGCAGCAGAAGCTTGCAAGTGAGTTTCAGAGGATGGGGCAGAGGCATAAAAAAAGCCCTGACGGAGCAGGGCGATGTGCCGGAGTTCGGCGGAACTCATCTGGCCACTTTTTGGCCTCTGTACACGAGTTCAGGACGCTCGCTGCTTTTAGCGACAGCGGTGTTTTGCGCGTACTTCTGGCCGCGGTAGGTCAGTGTCATGGTGGTTCCTCGACGCAAGCTCAGGTCCCCGTTCCATGGCCTGAGTCGAACTGCGCCTCGCCAAAGGCGAGGTGAACGGTGTTGAAACTTTCAACACAATTTTTATAGCAGGCTTCAGAACACTGATGACGTTCGTGCTGCTACACGGCGCGTTCAAGCTGAAGCACTGCCGGCTGTCATCCACCGCGGCTCCAATCCATTCAATCGACTGTTCCAAGCCCTGCAATGTTCCGCTCTCTAGGATGATCCCAACACGAGCTTCGACATGGATTCCAAGCAGGTGGGCGCTCTTCGACGGGCTGGGATTTATTTCCTGGTGGGATATGGCGGATTGACTGTGATCAACAACAGTGGTCTGGCTGCTGAACGGATGTGGCTGGCTTACACGCCCTTGTTTGTGGGGGTTTATTTTTTCGCACGCTGGGCGGACGCCAAGATCGCTGCGTCAAGCCAGACCAAGGACGAGTGACTGGGAGATGAGGATGTTGCGCAGTCGCTCAGGATTTAACACACAATCATGTTGTCATCGTCGCAATTATTGACCCGAAACAGTCTTCAACGCGTATGTCGATGTGTTGGTGCTGTCGACGAAATGGTTCCAGGAATTGGATCGTTTTACCCATAAAAAACAGCCTTGAGGTTTTTTCCTCAGGGCTGTTTATTGGTCGTTCAGAAGATGAGTCAGTATTCAGCTGAGCCCGAGCATCCCGAAGGTGATCTGGCTAAGGATGCCGTGGCCTGTCAGTGCTTCGGTGAGCACACCCACAACGAAACCCAGCATGGCAACACGGCCGTTCAAAAGCTCTGCACGCACCATTCGCTCACCTTTGATCTGACTAGCAGCCGCTTCCTGGTACCACTGATCTTGGGTAGGAGTTGAAGAACTCATGATCTTTATTGCTTGTGAAGCAATGTTACAGCAGTTTGTAACGGAGTGCAACGCACGCAGGTGTCGTGTCGGGGTCCAGAGATGCCCTGTTCGCTGAGACCGCGCTCTGGGCAACGCATCTGTCTTGGACAGTCTGAAACCGGGATCGCCTGTTGATCAGGACTGTTCAGCCTGATCGCTTGATCAACTGCGAATTGGCATGAACCAATCCCGACATCTTTCGGTTGCTTCGCGAGATGTCTGTTTCAGCCGCACATCTTGAAAACAGATTCCTAAAGATGTTGTGTTTCAGATTGAAGCGCTGACCGATGCAGGCTGGCATCAGACCGACTTGCATGACACCAAAGATCACGCTCTTTGGCATGCAAGATCCAAAAGTGATGCAGATGGTCACACCTATCGGGTGATCAGTAGGGAATCGAGTCTGGTCTGTCTGATGACCAGGAATGGCAGTGAGTGCTGGGAACTGGATTGATTGCATCAAAGATCCGTTCACTGTTGATTGCTTTCGCTTGGCCTGTGATTGCGCTTGGCTCGCTGGGACCGGCCAGGGCCGATCGGTGGTCGAGCTGTCTTTACAACAATCGAAGTCTTGACTGCAAGCGAACGTTCCTTTGTCCGAACGCTCCCTGCGACGTCTTCCGATTGGAATGGAAAGACGGCACGAGTGATGTATTCACGCACTTCAAAGACGGAGTTGCGCGCAATGTGGGCTTTTACAAGGACACAAGAGGTGGAGAGTGGATTTTGCGGGGATTTGCAGGTTCATTCGGTCTTCGCAATCAAGCCAATGGAAATGAGATTGTTTACGGCATGACGCTCTCCGCGTGCAAGCAATCAATGCTTGATGATTTCTGCAGCAGATAGCCCCTGAGTCGTCATCCCCAGACTTCTGTCTCCGAGTGGTTCTCGAGGTATCCGTTGGCGTCGTAGCGCCGCACGATCTGATGGGTCTCACCCTGGGGACTGATCCAGCGCAGGCCACAGGCCGTTGCATCTCCCATTTGACGATCTCTTGTATCGAGCAACAGCTCAACATTCGGCTCTGGCTGCCAGATCATCCAATTGCCGCTGGTTCTTGTCGTGCATTCCAAGGGCTGCGCCGGTACTTCTGGTTCACTGCCTTGCTTGGTTTCAACGATGTAGACCACCTGGTCAAGACCATTGAATCCATGGCGTGCAACAAGCCGCCGCCGTTCATCGCCATGGACGACGCTCAGTTCTCCAACCCAGGCGAGCGGAGTGATCGCACTGGGGCCAAGTGACCATCCGCCACTTGCATTCACCTGCATGGTGAAAGGCACGTTTTCGAAATTCATCGACCTCTGCTGACCGGTGGAGAGGTAGGTAAGGCAGTTTTCAATCACGCCATCGCGTTCCTGCACCTGAAGTGATGTCGGGAAACGATCTTCCTCTTTGCCGCTGCTGCTCAGCCGGATGAAGCAACCCTTCCAATCTCCGCTGTTGTGCTGCAGCAACGCAGTGCGGGGGTCATTCATGGCCTCAAGTGGGTTGATCGACCATCAATCGTGGCTGCTGGAACTGGCAGCCGTGATGCATGGAGAAAAGGAAGGCTGCGATGAATAAATAAATAGTCTCTGGACTGGCCAGGATTCAGGTGATTGCAACGGTACTCGTTGGATTTATAGTCGATCTTGGCCAAATGTTCAGCAGCCCTGTGGCTTCAGCAGACACCCTGGGCACGCTCAATGGATAAGTGGTGAGTATTGATTAGAGCTGATGCATCGCTACCTGACTCGCCCTGCCATCCCTGCTCCTCCTCGCAAATATAAACAGCAGCACACGCCTTGAGCTTCTTGCTGACGATGGGATGGATGCCACTGAAATAGTGCAGAGCATCTAGCTCCTCCAGGTACTGCTGTAGATCCTGGGATGATGCTGATTCCAGGTCTCTCCAGTACCTCCAACCAGCAAAAAGCGACATCATGTTCACTGTTCTGATTGCATCTTTTCTATTTTATCTATGGTTTCACCGCAGTTATTGATTAATGCTGTTTTATAAGTTTCTTCCCAAGTTCCTTTTTGGTAGTCGACCAGGAATGCCATTGAATATTGCTTGTCTTTGACTGTTTCTTCGGCGGCTTTTTCACCAGCCTTTTCAAATGCAATGCCTCGCTCTATGTATTCACAGGTTTTGCTGGCCATGTGCTGCGCCCATGGCGGAGTGGTATCAGCGTTAACCAGATTACCGCTAAGGAGCAAAGCACCTAGGACTAATAGAGATTTCATAGATCGATGCGAGATAATTAAATATTAGGTCGAGAGAACAAGTTCGTCCACCAGCAACATCCAGCATCAGCTCCCGTGGGAGCCAAATTCTCTGACAGAAAAATACTGTCTAGAGTCAAACAGATATATCCACTTCAACTCCGTAAGCCACAGAAGCTGACTTGCTTTGTTGTTATCAACTCTTGCATGTAGACACATGCTTAAGAGTCGTTGCAGCTGTTCGTGCTGATACACATACTGAGAGGGACAGAATCAATCCGAGGAGGTCCCGTGCCTCCGACCTCTCATGAAGAAACTGGCTTACAAGCATAAACGCTTGATCACATTAGTTCAACAAAAAACAGGTTTGTCTGATTATCAGATCCTGTGGCTGTCCTTTGCTAAGGGCATCATTGTGGGCATTGTTATCACAGTTATCATCCTCTAATGCAAAAACGCAATTCATCACTTAAGAAAGGCATTGACTTCAATCTTGATGCTCGTATCCCATTAGTTACATTGCTCTGCTTTGGAGTCTTTGTCTGGGGCTTGAATACCATGCCATATGTGATTTTCTTCTTGAATTGGTTGTTCCTTGTGTTCTCCGTACTTATTGTTATTAAATCAATCAAAACTGGCAACTGGACTAAGCCGGTTGAAAAATGACGACAAAGTGATTCATTGATAAACACCTTTGCACGACTCCGTAATATCCTTTATTGATGTAATTGATGAATTCATTTGGACCCAATCCTCCATTTAGTCCTTCTGCATAGCCAGCTAGGAACTCTTGCGCTCATTCTTTCTTAAGCTCACCGCCAGGCACGGACTCCCAATGCTGTCTGCCGCCTGCCGGGGCTGAGCAGAAAGGAATGGGTGGGAATCTTTTTATGCTTTGCTCTTCTTGCCGTGGTGGCTGGGGCTGCACTGTATGGATAAATATTCTCTGGACTGGCTGAGATCGCAGTGATTGCATAGCTTCTCGCTGGATGATCAACTCAGCGTGGCGCACCTCATGTCTGCCTGTCGAAGGACCAGCCTCACGGATGGGTGGAAACTGTTGGAGCAGGGGGGCCGGAAAGTCAGATGACTTTTGCGATCTGGTTGGGTGGAGTGTTGGCTGTCATCAGCGCCTCCGATTGCTAAAGAAATGAGCATGAAGGCGCATTGCCTGATTCAGCTGGATCGCTTGAGAGTCAAGATGTTGTGCCTGGTTCTGGGATGAGACGACTGGGTGCTCGAACGTTGGCCAATGCGTCAGCTTTGGGTCTAACGGTTCTGCTCGGTTCCTGTACGGGTGGAGAAGCTCTGAAGCGTTTTGAGTTCAAGCCCAACGCGATGGGTTCTCAGGTGGCGTCGCTGGATCTGCCCGCCGGTGGAGAGCTGAGTTTCTGGAACAGTCTTGATCTCAGTTATGAGCAAGGCAGTTCTGTGGTGTTCATGGTTTCCATCCAGCCGCAGGATGCGTCTAGTCCCACAGAGGTGGAGTGTGATGCGCTCGACCCGTCGATGACGTTGATGTCAACGGAGACGCAGCTGCAGGATCGTGTCAATCAATCCTGGAAAGTGGCTCGAATGCGCTGTGGATACGGCCCAGTTGCTGGGGATCAACGGCTACAGGTCACCGTGGTGCCGATTCTTTCCGGACCTGTTGAGATCAGGCGTCTGGTTTTCGAACTGAAGCGCTGAGATTTACGCTCTGGGCCAATCAATCAGCCTCTGTGGCTTGGGATGCATGGCTTTGCAACGTCAATCGGCTGAGTTTCTGCATAACGATGGACTCAAATACTGCATTCGACGTGAGTCGCTCGATCAGGACTTCACGATCTATGAGAAACGTAATGGCGAATGGGTTGATTGTGGTCTTGATCAAGCTGTGAAAGACCTTGATTTCGCAGAGTTCAAGCGCCTTGGATTGCTGATTAAAACGATCATGGATGTTGATCGGTGGGTGGTGTAGGGCTTGGATCAGCGAGGCTGTTCTCCGTTTCCGCAGTCTGGACAACCGACCTTGTTAAGACGGTTTTCCCCCTGTGAAGATTCCGGTTGCTGTAGGACTCTTGACACGGTTGAGAAGTTCATGAGAGCACCAGTTCCTGAGGTGAAAACCTCGGGAACTTTTTTTATGAAGCGAAGGTGTTTTTCAGTTGCTGCCAGAAGACGATGGACCTCTGCTGCTGTACTCACCTTTGCTGGAACCTGAGCTCATCACGCCACTGACCGCACTCACAGTTGATGCGGCCGGCCGGCTCACGTATATGGGCCAAGATGGCAGTCGGCGAGTGATTGTTGGCGATCCTGATCTGCTGGAGAGACTCCTGCAGAGCGAACAAATCAGTGATGAACAGTGCAGCTGAGCGGTTTGTTCTGGTCCTGTTCAACTTCATCGATGAACAGCAGGGGTCTCCAGGGTCTTGACGGTGACGTTTAAGTGGGAAAGCGTTTTACTTTTCTATGATTAAGCGCGTCTTTGGATTTTTAAAGTCGGTGTTTTTCGGAGAATCCGATCAACAAATGGCCACGGATGGATCTCATGCGGATGATTCTCAATCGTTGAAGAAGAGAACCATTCAGGCGGTTGCCTCCGGTCTGCACGATCAGGTTCACAAGGGACCACGAGGAGGTCTTTATCGCTTGGATGTGAGTGGCAGGAAGATTTATCTCAAGCAGAGTTCCGCGTCTGCAGGCCAACCACGCCGAGCCAGGCGCCGTCGGCAGAATTCCTCCAAAGCATCCTGACGGTTTGCGCAGCTTTTATGGGCGCGGTTTGACGCTCACCAGCAGCCCATCGCGAGGAGTCGGGCTGGGAATCTGTTGCAACGAAAGGTCCTGATCGGGCACCAGGCGGAGCTGCAGTCTCTGGATCAGCCCCACGGTCATCAGCTTGATCTCCAGTTCTGCCAAAGCCTTTCCGAGGCAGACCCGTTCTCCACCTCCGAAGGGCAACAGGGTCTGATCGAACGATCCATCCAGATGGCGCTGCGGCCTGAATGCGGCGATGTCACTGTTTTCCTCTGCGGTTGATGAACCCAGCACCACCTGAATGACCCGATCTCGGGGAATCTCCACATCGGCCAACTGGATTGGCTTCAGATTTCGGCGGAAGAAGCCTCCTACCGGTGGTGTGAGCCGCATCACCTCCAGAACCGTTGCATCCAGGCGGGGTGATCGAT
>MDTC01216573.1_pt1 | contig 14579 bp, 20 predicted proteins | sample 811181 | NCBI WGS metagenome assembly MDTC01 (sample SAMN05326644, study PRJNA326480) | marine metagenome | isolation source: seawater | place: Pacific Ocean: North | collected 2011 | reverse complement strand
TCTATATATATATATATATTAAACATTATTAAATGAAATGGGTATAGTGTTATGCATTCCTATTTAGTTTTATAATGTATGAGTTATCCTTAAAAAAATTTGAAATGGAAACTGTATTATGATGTATAAATGGAGGACAGATTTTTATATGATAATTCTGTTTTATTAGAAATAACGAAATTAAAAAAAGATAAGAAAAGGAAATATTGTAGAGATTGTGGAGAATATGGACACTATCATAAGAATCAAATCAAATGTCCGATAAGAGAATATGAAGAAGTATTATTAATAAATAAGATAAAGGAACGTATATTAGGTACAGATTGTTTAGTAAGTGAATCAAATGATGATATCTTACAAAAACTTAGTTGTGAATTAAATATTAGTTTTAATTATTGTAGGGGGTTATATTCAAAGATTCCAATGGGTGATCTATTACATCGTACTATGGATATAAAGTCTTATTTAAGTGGATTAGAGAAGGTTGAATGTGATGTATGTAATGCAACCCTGTATTCTATATATAAGAATAGTATACATACTTGGAAGGGGGGTAAAGTATGTGATAAATGTTGGTATAACTATAAGGGTGAAAGAGATATATTATGGAAAAAGGTGAGGAACTATAGAAAATTAGAATGTTGTGTGTGTAAGTGTGATGGAGAAGAGGATGGAGTACGTATTAATTACGATCATTTAAATATGTTTGAAAAACGGAAGTCTATATGTACTATGGTGGATGAAGGAGAACCTATTGAGGAGATCTATAAAGAGATAGATTTATGTCAAATTGTATGTCTTACATGTCATCATATAATAACTGATATCGAAAATAAGAAGGGATTTACAAGAATTAAGAGTTCATTGACAAAGCAATATAATAGTGGAGAAATAACGGACACGGAATATCAAGAAATGAAGAAGAGATATGAAGTAATTTATCAAAATGTGATGTTATCTATTTATCAAGAGATAAGTTTAATATATAATTAAAGAATCTAATATAGATTATATGGAGAAAGCATTTACAGAGATCTATGATAAAAAAAGGTGGGGAGGGGGGAGTGGTTCTGGATCTAAGGTGAGCCCCGATAATTTAAAGTATATTGGGATACTTGAAGATATTATTAAAAAGAATGATATTAAAACTGTATGTGATATTGGTTGTGGAGACAGGGAATTTAGTAAGTATATAAACTATAATGAAATGGGGGTTAACTATACTGGAATTGATTGTGTGAAGAGCGTGATAGATAGTAATATTCAGAAGTATAAAAAAGATGGTATAGATTTCAAGCATAAATCAATAGATGAGAATTATATACCAGAAGGGTATGATTTAATTGTAATTAAAGATGTGATTCAACATTGGGAAGATAAAGACATACTTAGTTTTATGAAGAAGATCATTGATAAAAATGAATATGTTTTTTCAACAAATGGGTATAAATTTATGAGAGATCCTTCAAAAAATAAGATAGAGAAGAGGGATATTAAGAATCAGTATCGTTATTTCCCAGTTGATATTGATAAATATCCTATGAATGTATTTAAGAGTAAATGTATAATGGAATGTAAACATCGTGCAAAACAAATGGTATTATTGAAAAATAAGTGATACTATTAATATAATGGAAATGAATAATGTATATATTACGGAATATTTACTAGATTGTATTTTTTATAAAATGACAGATAGAGATTATATTTTATTTTCACATATTAATCGTGTAACTTATAAAAGGTATAAACCGATTATTAAGAATGAGATATTTGGGTATATAAATACTAACTATGAGTTATTTTCTCAATTAATCCGTAGTTATAGTTATTCGGATGATGAATTGGGACTATTAACGCAAGATAGTATTTATAAAATGAAGCCATTGAATATATTTAATAATTATTATTATGACTTACGTTATGTATTTGAGTTGATATATAAAGATAAATGTATATTTGATACTTTTTCTTTTCCTAAGAAATGTCGAAACTTAAAATTAATTATATTGAATATCCGTAAGTCAATTAGTTTTAATCGTAGTGAGACGATGAAGAATATTAATAATAATCCTATATTAATCCCTTTACGGAGAATAAATACTATGGGGATAAGTTAAAGTCATTCAAGAGTAATCTTAACCGGGTGTTTATTTTCTTGTTGAGGGGTAGATGCAAGAATAGGGGGGTGTGATAAACTGGGGTTATGTTGGAGGGAAGATATATTATCAAGACTTCTTGATTTAACAAAAAAGCTATCTTTATTTTTACAACAGATAATTAAACCGGTCCCTAATCCCCCTATATAGGATAATATATTGATTAAGAAAAAATCTAGAACAGTAATTTCCATTATATATAATAAAGAACTAGTTTTTTATTTATTCAATTAATCCCTTTACTTTGGTGAAACAAAACCATATATAAATAGTAATGATTTAAAGATATAATTTATCTAAGGTAATAAATAATGGATTATTATAAAGTGTTAGGAGTATCTAGGAATGCAACGGGGAATGATATAAAAAAGGCATATCGTAAATTGGCGATTAAGTATCATCCCGATAAGAACCCCGACCCTAATGAGAGTGAAAACTTTAAGAGAATAACGGAGGCATATGAGGTTTTGTCAGATATAGAAAAAAGGGAGAAGTATGATACTTTCGGGAGTGTTTCTAGGGGCGATATTAATGTTGATCCGATGGATATATTTCGTAGTGTTTTTCGTGATTTTGAGAATACACAGAGTACTCTTTTTGGGGGTAGTGTGAATAGAATGAGAATGCATATTCCACATAATGGGGATAGTTCGTTTAGTCAATCTACAATGACAATAATAAGGGATGGGAAGAAAGTCACAAAAACGGTTACAATAAAAAATGGGGTAGAGAGTGTTGAAGAGAAAGTTGAAGAATTACCATTTACACGAAATAAATCTAGATTTATAAACTAAAGTATAAATATAAATGAAATTATTAGATGGTCGGGGGATATCTAAAGGATTGGAGGGAACCTATCAAAAACGAATTACTGAATTAAAAAATAAGGGGATTACACCTGGTTTGGGAGTTATATTAATTGGAGATAATGTTGAGAGTATTAAATATGTAAATGCAAAACGAAGGGAATGTGAAAAGTTAGGTATGTATTTTAGGTTAATTAAAATTGGAAGGGAGGTTAATGAAGAACTTATCATAGACGAGATACAAATCTTAAATGAGGATCCAATTATTCACGGTATATTGGTTCAATTACCAATACCAGATATGTTAGATGAAAAAAAGGTATTGAATAAGATTATACCAGAGAAAGATGTGGATGGTTTTCATAGTAAAAATGCCGGAGAATTGTTTCTAAATCGTGGTAACGGGTATGTACCTTGTACTCCTTTAGGGTGTATTGAGATATTAGATCATTATGGGATTAATGTTAAAGGGATGAATATTGTGGTGATAGGTTGTAGTAATATAGTGGGGTTACCATTATCAATAATGTTATTAAGGAAAAATGCAACGGTAACTGTTTGTCATAAATATACAAAAGATCTAAGGGAGCATACAAGAAAGGCCGATATGGTGATTTCTTGTTGTGGTGTTCCACAGTTAGTTAAAAATGATTGGATTAAGGAAGGTGTAATTATCATTGATATTGGTATTAATATTGTAAATGGTAAGTTATTGGGGGATGTAGATTTTGAAGATGTGAAGGATAAATGTAGTTATATAACGCCTGTCCCTGGTGGTGTAGGTCCAATGACGATATCGATGTTAATCAAACAGACGATAGAATCTGCAGAGAGAGTAGGTAGTAAATTATAGACCAAATATTATATTGATTAATATATAATGAATACAATCGTTCAATATCGTGAGAAATATTATAAATATGGTAGAATGATTGCTGTATTTATAGTCGGTCCATTTTTATTTTGTAAAGGTTTGAAAGCAAATGATAATTCAATAATTCTTATTAGTATTATGATGATATTTTGGGATAGTATAAAATTATTATGTAAATAGGTTTAAAACTAAGGTAAGTATAGAGATAAAATGGAAAAAGAAAGACTTTCATGGGATGAATATTTTTCAAAAATAGTTCGCGTAACATCTGAAAGATCCCCTTGTAGAAGGTTACAAGTCGGATGTTTATTAGTGAAAGAGAATCGTATTATTAGTCAGGGATATAATGGATTTTTACCTGGATGTCCGCACGAATCTATTCTTAGAGATAATCACGAACAAGCGACACTTCATGCTGAACAGAATGCATTAATGGATTGTGCAAAGAGGGGTGTTAGTTGTAAAGGAGCTACTGCATATATCACACATTATCCTTGTATCATATGTGCGAGATTATTATTAGCGGCTGAGATAAAAAAGATAAAGTATATAGACGATTATAAAAATGATGAATTAGTAAGTGTCTTTTCTGAACAATGTGGGGTAAGTATTCTTAAATTAGAGAAGTAAACTTACCTTACTCTCCACCTTCTATCTTCTCCACGAAAGATTATAATCCTATGTGTATTTTGATCAATGTAATCAATAATAGCGATACCTCCTAATAATTTTAATAATTTCAATTGATTGAGGTCAAAATCATCTGAAAATACAGAAAGAGTTGTATAGATGGATAGAATGAATAGAATTGTGTAACCACCGAATTTAAAAAATATCCATGAAAGTTCTATAATAACATCATAATTTTCTTTTATTAATTGATATCCTTCAGTTATTCGTAGTTGGAAAATACAGCTACAATATACAAATAACATTTGAAAGATTAAACACGATGTCATATCTATGTCTTGATATGACGTTTCATTTTTAATAGATACGGGGTCTTCATCCATTGGTCCGTACGTCCTTGATGGAATTCCTAAGGATAAAGGTTGTGTGAATTAATTAAGAAAATCAATTCAAAATCAAATTTAGGAATGAAGGAGTAATAATTTGATAGAATAATTTATATACTATAATAAAAGATGGTATTAATGTTATTAAAGAATAACAAACTAATAATTTTGGTGGTGGTATTGGTATGTTGTGGATCATGTTTTCTTTCTTCATTACTAGGGGGTGGATTAGGTAGTATTGAAGATATAATATCACCTGATGAGGATGAAGAAGAAGGAGGGGGTGAGGAAAATGAAGAGGGAGAGGAAGAGGAAGGGTGGGAAAAATATTTTAGTATGGATTGGTGGGGAGAGAAATTTGAATAGAAAGATTAAATAAAATATATAGTATATAAACTATGGATCATCCTGAATATAGTGATAATTATTATAAACCATACGATGATAATAATTATTATAATAATGATAATTTATATGGGAATGAATCCGCCGATAATATTATGAGTGAAGCTTATTTTCCATATAATTTATTGGGAATAACGATGTGTTTTTATATGGGTTGTTATTTATATCACTATTCAAATTCTAGAAATAGAAGAAGGATCAATGAACCATTACAAAAGAATCATGGAACAATACAGAAAATAAAGAAAAATAGTATTGACTATGAAAAAATAGATGATGGACTTAAGGTAAATCGGAAATGTGTAATCTGTCTTGAAGACTATAATCAAAAAGATAAAATTGGTATATTAGAATGTAGACATGTATTTCATTTAAACTGTATTGTGGAGTGGGTTGAAAAAGAAATATCTTGTCCTTTATGTAGATCATCAACATTAATTTAGGTATTTTTTGCATAGATCAATGTATTTCCAGTTTTCTTTAAAAGAAATATATTTTAATAATAATATATTTTGCATACGAATAATATTGATTATATTATCCATTCGATAATTAATAGAATATTATTTAAACTTAATTATCAAATTTATAGTAAATGTTGGATCAACTTCCACCAGAAATTTTATTGAATATTATTCATAAATTGGATAATAATAATACTGAAGAAACATTTCAATTTTTAGAATTAAAAATATGTACGTTATTAGAATTGAAGAAGGTAAACCGTACTTTTTATAGTGTGATTGATACACTAAAGGGGTCTTGGATAATAATACCTGATAAGAATATATCGGATAAAATTAATGAATCAAAATGTGATGAGATGATTCATCGAACGAAAGAATTAATTACTATAAAAAAACGGCGGAATATGGATATTGATAATCTATGTAAGAAGCGTACATCAATAAAAACTTTTCGTTGGTTAATGGATAATAATATATTCTTTTCATTAACGAATATTAAGACTTTAATTGTAAATGGTCGTATAGATGTAATCCGTCTTGGGTTCTTTTATAAGGAATTTTTGGATATATTATTCAATAGATTCTATATAGATTATACAAAGGGGACCGAAATATTTTCAATTACAGAGAATATAAATCCGTTAATAGTATCTGCTGAAAATAAGAGATTAAATATTATTAAATTATTACTAGAGACAAGTACAATAGGGAATCCTTTTTTAGAACAAATCCCTTCACTATTAGATATGTCTATAAAATATAATTATAAAGCATTATTATCATATTTGGTAGTATATCATTATGAAAAAGTATCAAGTTATTTAAATCCCCGAATGATTTCATCTATAATCCATCGTATTGAGAAAAGTGAAGATATTTTATTTTATTTGATCCAAACGAATAAGATTATGGTAGATTCAAAAATAATCAGCGATTTAATCATTAAGGATTATAATGATTTATTTATATATTGTATAAAACTGTATCCTGAAGAATTAAATAATAATTATAAGGAATATATCATACAATCTATAAATGTAGATTCAATAGTTATATTAAATCATTTAATGATTGAATATGGACTACGAATCGGAAAGAACTTATTTTCTGATCTATTTTTTAGGAAGAAAAATTATAAAGTGGAATCAATTGAAAATATAATAGAGAACTACTTATATTTAATTAAGAAAGAATGCCCTATAATCCGTTTATGTATTTATTATTCTGTGAGTAATAGTTATATATATAGGTTAATAGATGAAGGATATAATTATACAAATGAAGAATTACACGATGTATTAAATAATGATAATATTGAATTATTAAAATATTTTGTGAAAAAAATGTAGGTTTAGATTTAAAAAAAATATAAATATAAATAATATTATGTCAGCTTACATACCAAAGGTTTTAGAGAGAATTCTTGAGAATACGGATACAACAACGAATAAGGGTATTATAATTGCATCTCCATCAACCATCCCCCCTTATAAATACCATTGGATAAGGGATTCTGCATTAGTAATGAGGGTATTTATTGATATGTATTCTAGGACCAAGGAATCAAAATATTTTGAATACATTATGAATTATATTGAAAATGAGAATAAAGTGCAAGAATTAAATACCATTTCAGGATTAGGAGAACCAAAAATAAATATTGATTGTAAGCCTTATAACGGGGATTGGGGGAGACCTCAAAATGATGGTCCAGCACTGAGAAGTATAATGATGTTAAAGATCATTGATTTATTCAATTATAAATATAATTTGATTATTGAACGAATGATTCTACCTGTTATTATGAAGGATTTAGAATATATTATCGAAAACTATGATAAGGTATCCTTTGATATATGGGAGGAATATTGTGGATGGCATTTTTATACCAGATTAGTTCAACTCAAATTTTTAAAAGAAGTAATTTCTAATCGGAAGATATTGAAGATATCCGATGAAAAACTATCGAAGGTAAAGGATATATATGCTAAATTATTAAAAAATATAGAAGATCATATTGATAATGATAATAATACAATTATTTCTTCATTTGATAAAGATGGAAAAATAATCAAGTATGCTGATTCATCTATCTTATTGGCTTATTGCCATATTGATTATGATGTAGAGATCCTTAAGAAATTCCCAATATATAGGACTGAGAAAGTAATCGAAGAGTTATTATTATATTTCCGAGAAAAGTATGATGATTGTGAAATAAATTTAATAGGGCGTTATATGGATGATAAATATTATGATGGGCAGATATGGATAATTTGTTCTTTATCTTTAGCGCAAGTTTATTTGGAGATTTATAAAGAGAGGAATAAAGTGATTAATAGGTCTCCTATGAATAGGGCCATTTCAAATCCAAATAATGATTATTTTATTATAGCGAATGATATATTAGAAAAAATATTAACATTGGATGTTGATTTTATATTACCCGAACAATTTAATCCGATTACTTCTGAGTATTATTCTGCAAAAAAGTTAACATGGAATTATTCGGAATTGTATGTATTAATCCGAAATATTCATCCGTAAGTAAAATTTGAATACTATTTAAGAATAATAGTAAACTAATAATAATAATTGTAGAAGATTTAAAATGTATATTTATCTGTATGGTTTTATACTTTATATTTTTCAAATATTCAGAATGATAATTGAAAAATGTACATATACGTATGAGGTGGATCAAGAGGTGATTTTGGATATATTTAAGAATATGCTTAAAAATATTATTGAGATTAATGAAGAGGGAAATGAAGAAGAGACAGAGGATTTATTAAAGGAAAAAGTAAAGGTTGGTCTACTTACAAATGAAATACCCCCTGTTGTATATGGTGGAGTTGCTACTTGGATTGTAAATTATTTGGAGATGTTTAAGGATGATAATGAAGTGGAAGTAATCCCTATTTTCCTTGCATACAATGACGAACTTCCGAAAAGTTGTGAGAAGAAATATCCTAATATTCGTATAATTAATCAGAGTGAAGACTTGAAGGAAGTATTTAGGGATATTGATATTTGTGTGAATAATCTTTGGATTGCGTTAGAAACAATTCATCAAGTGAAGGAATTATTTCCTGAATTAGATATTATAACAGTATGTCATTCACTTATCAGAATGGAGAACATTACAAATTTGGGGTCTTGTTACACGAATAATTTTAATCAACAGGAAATGACGTTTAAGGATTCTGATCATATCGTATTGATTAGTAAAGCGGAAGAACGGTATTATAATACATTTGGATATGATAAATTGAATAGTAATACAAATGTAATCTATAATAGTTATACTCCAAAGTATGATGATACTCAATTAGAGAATAATTATACATCAAATGATATTGGATATATAGGGAGACATGTTCCTAGGAAGAGGCCTGAGATACCGATACTTGCGGTTAATGGATTAGATACTACTGATGTTAGGGTAATTAATATGGGAGTTGATTATGATAAATATGATAATGAATATTGGAGGGAAATGGAGGAAAAGTATAAAGATACATTAGTAATTATACCTTTTTCATCCGATAGTAAAATTAAAGAAGATTATTGGAAGACAATTGGAATTAATTGTATTACTGGGATATATGAACCATTTGGTTATACTATATGCGAATCTATTGACCGTAGGGTGCCATTAATTGTATCAAATATTGATGGTCCAAAAGAGATAATTGAGGAGGTAAAAGAATATATATATACATATGAAGTCGATATTGATAATTATGGGAATGATATTAAGAACTTTTCTAGTGCATTATTAAAGATGTGGGAAACAAATCCTAAAGAAAGAAAGTTAAATTGTGAGAATGCACGGAAATGTCTTGATAAATTAAGGCCCGAGGTAATAAAAAAAGAATGGAAGAAACTATTTTATGAGAGAATGAATCAAAAGTAATGAATTATTTAATCGCTTTTCCTAATTTACATTTTTCTGGATCTGGTTTAGTGGGGTCACCTGATTGTCCAAAAGTATCTGGACACCATCCACAGTTTAGATGCTTACAGAACTCTTCTTTATCTGTCTTACTTACATCCATACCCCTCACATATACCCAAGCATCTGTCCTTTCTGGCAATGAATCTCCAAATCCGAAGGCAGCATAACAGATAAAGATTAACATAGCTATAGGGGCTGCAATAGCCCATAAAATAAACATCATACTCCATTCCTTTTTCCCTGCTGCTTGACGTTTTAAGTTTCTGGCTTGTAAGGATTTTTTAGCATTTTTCATAGAAAGTCTCTTGTTGCCCTTTACATCACCTTCTCCTCCTCCACCCTTACTAGAAAATGCTCTAGTAATTGTAAAGATAAGTTGACACACAAGGGCAATTATTAATATAAACTTTTCTTTTTGTGTCATTTTAACAAATCCACGAATAAGGAAAAAAAGCTCTTCTTGTTCCTCGGTTAATTCAAGATCATCTGCCCCTAACACTCCAAAAAACATTAGTAATAAACAACCAAGAGGAATTATAAGTGGATATAACCAATGGGCATTTTCCATAAATGTTTTACCGGCGCCTTTACCAACTTCTTGTACTTCAACGTTATCTGAAGGAGTAGCGGCCGCGGCGTCAGCCGCTCTCTGAGCAGGCGTCACCAGGTGACTGTCAGTCCCTCCATCTTCTCCGATACCCCCCTCCGACGGAAGCGGAGGGGGTGCCGCTGCCTCCCCCGACCCCGACCCCCCCTTTTTTAATCTTCTTCTAGAAGTAGTAGATCTAGCTTTAGTCATGATTGAAATATATATATATATATAATATTTTAAAATACAGATTATTTCTTTTTATTTTTTGAACCTTTTGGTCTTCCTCTAGGCCGTTTAATTTTTGTATCCTTTATATCCTTTTGAGGATTTTCTATAGCCTTTTGTACTTTAATATAATCATTTCCATGAATATCCTTTGTCCAATTATGAAAACCACTTATTGGATGGTATGGTTTTTCGGGTCTTTCCTCTGTAATTAATCCTAACCACCATTTTCCGTTCATTCTTGATAAAGAATTATGATGTTTTAAACATAAACATCCATTGGTAATTTCACCCGCACATTGTGTCCTACCATAGTCCCCTTTATCCCATAATCTTGCAAGGCAACAATTTTCATCTTTTGTGTTACTTACAATTTGATGAATAATATCATTTAATATTTCATTAATACAACTTGTTTCATTTAATTTAATTAGTTCAAGTGATTTTTTTAAATCAAAAGTAAGGTCATCTTGAAATAGATATTTTGCTACCTTAAATCCCAACATTGTTTGATTTTAACTCTAAAAAGAAATCAAATTTTTAAAAGAAATATAATAAAAAAAATAAATTAAGAAGGTAAATGGCATTTTAATCCATTAATACATTCTTTATTATTTGATGGATCCTTGTTACATAAGTATCCATCGATTGAATAATATGCATTACAAGGTTCCCATGACCATTGATTAAATATATCACCCCATCCTTCTTTAATGGTGTCGTAATCGGATGGAAATGCTTGTGAACAGGTAGTAATTACTTTTCGATTTAATTTTCCGGTAAGTTTACTTAAATCCCTTTCATATTTATCATTTATTGTATCATAGAGGTCCTCATTCCAGGAATCGGACTTTCTAAGTCTTAGGTTTGACTTAATAATTTGACTTTTTTCATCGCAAAGATTTGCACATATTCCATCTTTACAAACTTTATCTGTAGAGCAGCTAAAGCCATCATCTTTAGAATCATATTCACAAATATTATCTTTACATTCCCCTGTACCTGTAAGTATGCAAAGACTATCTTCTTCAGATATATTATTTTCAAGTAAGTATTTTTGTATATTTTCTTCCGAAGTACAATCAGTATTCTTTTCACATTCAATCGTAGGATTATTTGTATTCACTGGTACTAAATCATCTTCTTCATCACTATCTTCATCTTCATAAAAATAATTATAATATATAGATAAACCTATAACAGTAAGAGCACTAATAATAAGAACAACGACTGTAATAATAATAGTCGTTTTGTCTGATTCTTCCACAGTATTATTTAGTTTTTTAAAAACTTCATTTGTTTTTTCCTTAACCTCCATATATATTGGAATAGATAAATAATTTCCTCACACACACCTCCAGTTATAATTGTTTGAGGTGTGTTTCGCATATGAAGTACCTTCAGGGCATTGGCATCCAATAGGAGTATGTGTCGAGCTGAACGGCGGGGTAGAGGAGCCTTGCTGACGGTGCAGATTAGAAACCTGGTCCGGTAATGGGTCGTCTGGGTGACCATACCATCCTAGTTCGCATTCCCAATAGCAACAATCATCATCATCCTCGAAGTATCCGTAACCAGCGTAGTTCGAGTTTGACAGCCAGGGCCAGGTGGTGCTGTGCGTTGGATGATCACCCCATTCCCCAACCTCTTTTAGAGTGATCGCCTGCGGTAGTCCACGTGGACTTCCTTCGTGTTCGGTCCAATGCCCCACGGCGTGATGCCCTGATTTCGACCGTCTGCAGTTATTGTTGCCGCACTTCATTTGTTCCCAGAACGACCCTGTAACGGCTGCATTGCCGCGGCCGTCTAGGCTTCCGTCCCCGGGGTTAACACCCCCCCCGCGAGTTCTGTTTGAGCCGGAGCCGATCGACTCCAGATGGGCCGGCCTACAATCATCATCTGAGTCACAATCTCCGTCCTGTATACCAATCCCTTGGATTGTATCCTCGTGCTTACTGTCTCCGATAGTGTATCGGCTGTGCAGCCAGCCGCCCGTATTGTTGCCCGGCAGCCGATCCCAGCTGGTAATCTTAGGATGACCAAATACTTCAGTCCATTCCCCCGAATCTCCACGGCGGTCGTACCACAGCCTGGGCCCTCCAGAAGCATATTCTCCTGGGATGGGTCCTCCTTTCTGGGTCGACCCATTTTGAGATTCATTGGAGCCCGCCGCGCCTGACGTCGCCGCAGCCGCATCCGATGGTTGATTATTTCGCTCGTTAGGCTGACCATAACTAAAGGGCCAACATTTTCTTTCTTGAGTAGACCCAGCGTAAGTACCCACGAGACCACAGGCTGCCCCGTCGTCACGCTTTCCCCCAGTCCATTGACATTGTTTGAATATAGGAGTTGTTCCATCTTCTTCCTCTCCAGTATAAACCCAACGATGGATGCACTCCTCCACATACGGAAAATTAGTATTACAATCCCCTATACTTCTCCACGAAGTCGCGTTCGCCCCAACAACTTGTAATCCAGAACACCTTGGGAGTAATCTTCTCTCCCCTTCTGACCGCGAAGCTAATGCCGCCTCTAAAGCAGCAGCTTCCGCCTCTTCAGCCGTCATACGGGTAAGGGTTCCATCTCCCGCACCACCTGAACCCCCAGCGTCTCCTGCACCTCCAGCGTCTCCTGCACCTCCAGCGTCTCCTGCACCATCAATTGAAGAAGGACAATTCTCCACACCAGGGGAGCAAACTGTATTATTATCTATTGGGCTACAAGATGTAACATCTGACGACCATACACGTATACATTCTGCATTACAAGTAGACCATTCTCCATCACAAGAGGTTCCATCTGAGAGTTGACCTAATGCCGTCTTACAACATGCTGTTATATTTTGAGAATCCGTATTAGTACTCGAATAATTAATCGTATCAGAGTTATCTTTAAGGACCTTACCTTCTCCACAGACAATATCACTTGTTGTTGTAATATTTCCTGAACATTTAATAAGTGTCCCTGTCCCCCCCCCCCTCCTTCTTCTGTTTCGTCATCTTTCATATAAAAATATATCCCGATAATAGCTGCAACAAAAAATATCACCGCCATAACCAATACTACTTTATCATTCGAGGCGGAAGTCTTACGTTTCCGCCTCCTTCTATTTTTAGGGGTGAAAGTCGGAGCGGGAGCCGGAGCAGCGGGAGCCGGAGCCGGAGCCGGGGCAGCCGGAGCCGGAGCCGGGCCCGTCGCAGAACCCCCATAAATATCAATTAATCTTTCAATATGGTTCATCTATAATATAGTATAATATAAAAAATAATAAAAAAATAATAAAATTTTTAATGATGTAGAAATATTTCTTTATTTACTATAAATATAAATGAAACAAAATATAACAAAAAGTCTAATAGATACTAGTTTAAAAACTTGCAATGGATATGGTTTAATATTAAATGCTTTTTGGTTATTAACATCATTACTATATATATATTGGTTTTTAAAAAGGGAAAGTGAATATACACTTAAAAAGGCAAGAATAATAAATATAATTGACAGAAAAATATGTAGAAAAAAGGAAAATAATTATTTCCCTTTTTTAACTACTATAACTGGAGAAGAAAACTTTTGTACGTTGTCTCTTGAGTATACTATAAATAATGAAACGATAAATAAACAAATAGAATATAATAAGTGTAATCATTATAGAGTAAGTGATACTATTGACATATTATATAATAAAGAAACAAGGGAAATTATCCTTGATAATCAGAATAAATTATTTAGAAATCTATTTTATATTATAGTCATATTCTTAATAATAATAATAATATTCACATTCTTACGGTTATTCTATAGTGATAATAAATGGATGAAAATATATATAGCTTTACAATGTCTTACACCTGGTTAAATATTAAATTACTTAAAAATAAAGATAGTATAAGAATATGCCGTTATAGCTCAGTTGGTTAGAGCATCGCACTTGTAATGCGAAGGTCGTGAGTTCAATTCTCACTGGCGGCTATTTATCAAAATAAACCTTAAGGAAAAGAATATATATACAATCGTCAATGATTTTAACTAAAGGGAAATTAATATAGTTTTAAATAATATAGTATATAGTAT
>MDTC01047080.1_pt1 | contig 14580 bp, 11 predicted proteins | sample 811181 | NCBI WGS metagenome assembly MDTC01 (sample SAMN05326644, study PRJNA326480) | marine metagenome | isolation source: seawater | place: Pacific Ocean: North | collected 2011 | reverse complement strand
CGACCTTGCTCAGTTCTCCGCCCAATATCGAGAAGGTCGAACTGCTTGCAGCCAAACTGCCTGCATGACAACCCGGCCTTGACTCAATCAGGTCACGCTGCGTAGGGCCACACGGCCCTACGCAGCCCCCCTCGATTGCCGGGGGGATGTTCGGCGACAATTAGGATGACCGGTCGTATTGCCTCATTAAAAAATAACACTTTGCCAATCGCTCGGTGATTGCATTCCAAAATCATTCCGTTTGCATTAACTGGGTTAGTTTAGCCTGATAAGTCTGGTCACGTAAACGCAACGCTGAAATACGTCTTTGCAGAGTCCGTACTTGTCCCATATCGTGCTGGCCAGGATACCGAACTGAGAGCCATTCAATGATTTCAGGGGCTGTGCAGTGAGGCTCTAATTGAAGTTTAAATTTTATATCATCCCAGGCGTGTTCAAACGGGTCTTTACGGGTCCGCCAGGTTCGCGGAAGACTCCGTTTGTCTTTTGGCTTTTCAAAACGAAAGTAGTCTAGAACTTCTGACTCGGTGGGTGCTGTATGACTCTGATTAGGTTCAGCCGGTTTATCAGCATGCTGCTCGGTTTTGGCGGTGCCGTTAATATTCCAGGCAAAGGTCATTAGGTTATTTTGCAACACTTTTAACTCAGACATTAACTTCACCGGATCGAGTTGTAAGTAAATTGCGGTCAAATCGTCTTTGATACTTTCCTGTATATGCCCGCTATTTAAAATACGTTGGTAAGGGGTCAATGCTTTGTCATATTGTTTTGCCACTTTGGCACCGGTGCGTGTTTTTTTAAGTAGCTTTACTGACGGCTGAAAGAAGTTTACGTATTTCCGTAACACACTATAGAACTTCGCGAGAGCTGCCCACGCTTTAGGGCCCTCGAAGCGGTCGTAACCGACTAAGCGCCGAACAACGGAGCCGTTTTTCTCTTCTACAAAAGCCTGGTCATTCTTTTTATAAGCCCGTGAACGAGTAAATGTGATTTTGTTTGACTCACAGTAATCCAAAACTTCGTAATTAATAAATTCTGAGCCGCCGTCTGTATCAAGTCCCAACAGCGGAAACGGCATAAGAGAGCGAGCAACGCTAACGCCGTTGATGACATCCGCCGCACTTTTTCTTAACAACGGCATGCATTCAAGCCAACCGGTGCTTACGTCCACCATCACTAGCGAGTTAAGAAATGTGCCATTTGCATCATCTCCACAATGAGCAACTAAATCAACTTCATAAAACCCGGGCACTATGTCATTCCAGTCTGCGAAAGTTCGCACCTGAATTTTACTCTTTAAAAGCGCTCCGGCTTTGGTTTGGCTCAATCCCTGAACTTGTCTAGAGCGTTCAGGTTGAAGTATTCGATCAACAGTGGCAGCGCTCACTGTCATAAGCTTTTTTCGTATGTCGTCTGATATTCGCAAGTGGCCGTGTCGCTCCATGGCCGCAACCAGATCAGGTATGAAAGGAACAAATCGTTTTGAGCAGACTTGATTCGCGGTATTCCTGACTTTAATGAGCACGTGACGAAACTGGTCATCATAAACCTGAGCCCCGGGTCGAGCTTTGGGTTTCAACGACACGGTGTCGATTGGTGAACTCTTTTTGCACAACAAAACAAGCGCGTATTTTCTGTCGTAACCGGTTGCCGCCACAAAACCATCGAGGATCTTCGTTTTTTCTGGGCGTTTTGCTGATAAGTAGCGTTGCCGTATGCTTAATAACATTTCCCGGCGAGCGGCAAGACTCATAGTAGTTGTCATAAATCACCTAATATCATTCCCGTAGAGTTTGATTTTAGATGAGGCAACGGACGTTGCTTAGTTTGATTCTTAGTGAGTCAATGCGAACCGGTCAAGGTAATTGACGCTACATACAGACTGGTGTAGATAGGTTCAAAGACCTAATTTTTAAGATATTGGAAGAGTACGTTGAGCTCGACGAAGGGGCTGCCCAGTATAGACGACCCGACTCTCAAACTTCCCTTTGGAAAGAAAGGGATTTAGTTCAAAAAGTCCGGAACAACATTGCTCATCGTGCCGAGAGCTGCAGCGTAGCCGATGCCCAACTCTCACTGGCAGTGGCAAACGAATTTTATTTCTTAACAGAACGACTTATTGTTGCACTTGGTTTTCACTTTGACCACGCTGGTGAGATTAGGTTTGGGGCGTCAGGACAACAAAGTATTTTCTAACAATCTGCTGTGTAGCAGCGAATTTAAAGTTGTCTCGCGGGCCAAAGCAAAGCGGCTAACGGTGTATTGGCAAACTAAATTTGAGTAAGGAACTTACCGGTCAATTCTAGGCATTTTCTTTCACGGGCTCTCCCGAAAAGCTGGTGCACATGCCAAAAGGGCACCCCGACCAAGCACTATGGGGGAATAGCTGACAGCATGCACGCCCTCGGGGGGAAGGTGCGGCTCATTCGCCATTGGAATAACGCTCAGCTTCTCTAAGCTACCGTATAAAACACCACCAAAGCAATTTGAGTCGCTGATGCGAGTAGTTATGTAGGTGCCCAACGTAGCGTCAATGATGTGACTTGTGCCTATCGTGATCCATGCATGGCAGGCGAAGATCTCTGGTCTTTTTTTTTGCCATTCTAGAAAACGTTCTCGATTGAATGGAAACTCCGTACATCCAGATAGCGTAACCTCACCAAGTGTCAAATTAGCTGGAACGTGCGGGTACGCTTTCTTCATAAACTCAAGAGCCATCAAATGAATATTGCCACAATCGCCGCCAAGCTTCTTATGAGCGAAATATCTATTAGAGCGATAGTAGTTGATTTGGTCGAATAGACCCTGAGCTACCTCGGTCGCAACAGCCTCGATAAGTGAATTTTCTGAATACTCAATTAGCTCAGAGTCAGTTAAGAAGCCCTCAGATGTGGTGAATTGCGCTGCCGCATACAACAAATCCCTATATGCGGAAGTTCTGGTTAGTGGGACTCTGCGCCCTTGCCGTTTACGGAACATAAGTTTCACGATTTCCAATAACTCTACGTATATAATAGCGTAAATAAGTCAGTATTCGTGGCTGCTAATCCAAACAAGATACACCCAGTTGCTTTTATATTGTGATCTATTACCAAGATTTTTATGATGATAGTCCAATAAAAGCATCCTTCGCGCTAATCCAGGTTTCATATAGCCTCTCTAGTTCGGGTTCATGGGGTACCAATCGCCGCACTTGACCTAACAGATTACAGGCTTCGACTATATGCCCCGCGGTCCACATTTTGCTCGCGTCATTCATTACCCTACACGCAACGATCACATTCCCACCATCGGTAACCTGATTTTCCAGCTCTTTTTCGTAACCACCGAACCGTTCCAACCGTTCAATACTCATATTTAGAATTTCAGCCTTGGCTTCAATATTACTGGCTAATTTCTTTGGCTGTGGTTCAAAAAATGATAAGGAGGGCCACAAGTAGTTCGCAGTGATACTTTGATGATGATTAAGAGTGAATTTTACAATCTCTTTTGAACCCTCAATCAAAAGATCTTTATCTTTCTGGGCAAAATCGCTTTTGCATAATCTATTTAGCGCTTTCAATAGGTGATGCGTACTAAGAGCAAGTTCGAGATTTTTAACGCCCCCATCAAGATTAACTTCGATGTGTTTTTCAATTCTGATTTTAACTGACTCTAGCTCACTAGGATTTTCAGCAAGCTTGAGCCACTTCTCTATTTCATTTTCTAACTCACAATAGTTAGCGACACAATCGAAATATTCAAAGAGAAGATTCAGTTGTTTAAAGGTAACGTCACTCAAATCTTTAAGCATCTGCTCCAGTCGGTCATAACATTGCTGGAACGAAGGGCGTTTGCTTGGATTTGCCGTCAGCATATCAGTAATCAATTTCACTAGGTATCCAGCTTGGGGATTCTGAATAGGAGAAAAGTGTCTCTCTCCCCTAATTGTCCATCTTTTAAGCTTGGAACCTTTCCATTTCGACACCTGCGTCTCTATTTCTTTTGCTGCGGGGTGGTGTCCTTGAAATAGCTCTGCGATAACCAAGCCAACCGCGAATACATCAGGGGCAAATTTATTATAATCATGAGGAGAGTGTTGTTCAGGAGCCTTGTAAGCGTTGGTGCCGCCAGGATGGTTGTCTTGCCATGCATTGGCCACACCAAAGTCTGCAATCCGAACGGAATATCTCACTGCGGGATCAACACCTTCGGGTGGAAAATCTTGATACTTTTTACTTAAGTCTACGTAAAGCAGGTTCTCAGGTTTTATATCTTGGTGGTGATCCATACCACGGGTGTTGGCGACAATCATTCCTTTCACTATCTGAAGTGATATACAAACCACGCTCGTTAGACTTAAGCGCTCTTCTACTAAATTTCTGAGGTCACCATCACAATAAGGCATACAAATAAGCGGTACATTGTCCACGACTTTGATGAAGAAAGGTCTAATAACTAATGGGTGACCCGAAAATTCAAACCAGTTCCGAGCTTCCCTGTCAAACCGTTTGGTATCAACGGAAAGGTCAGTTTCGAACTCTTGGATTGTCTTATAAGCGATACGGTTGGGAATTGCGTCTTGTTCAATGATATAGATTAATCCACCTCTTCCTTTCCGGCGCTCAACAATCCGTCCTTTGAATACTTGTGTCTCTAAAAAGCTCTGAGTGTGCTTATTCCAAACCATGCGCTAATTCCTTTTGCCGACTGAAATTTTCTAGAACTATTAAATTCGTGGGTGTCAAAGATTTCAAGAGATCACAAACCCTATCGAAAGTCTTTGTCATTGTAGTTTTGAAGTGCTTTTGAGTATATGGCTAGCGTATGAAAAGCATACAAAAGGGCGCGTGATGAGTGTGTTCGAGGGTTTCGTTCCAAATACTTTACGTTGCTTTTATTAATGTCGAAGCGAATGAAGCTCAAATGTCCTTTACCAGCACCATTTTCACGTTTGCCCCCCATCTTTTTTTTGATTATATAGCCACCGACCATATTGAAGACGTCGTGCCATTTACTCTGTATGGTATCTTGACCAATGGACGCATCGGCAAAAACTTCCAGAAATAGTCGTGACTTTGGCACTGCATTAGATAGCGCTCTAATAACTGCAATCGCGTTGTTAATTTCTTTTGTACCGAATGGCACGTAATGATGATCGTGAGTTGATCCGCTCAAAAACAAATGGATTCCTCTTTTTAATTGCGGCTCAAGAGGCTCCATAGGTCGAGGCATCAGCGCACTTATTATCAGGTTCGCCTCAAGGGTATCGGCTGTGTCGCGCGGTTTTGTTACTTTTAGTGATTTCGACTCGGACTCGTATAGGCGTGGGGCTTTGTTGTTCGTTTTGTACAACGATTTTATGTCACGAGCAGCGCTAATGACGCAATCGGTCATCTTTGTATCGATATTATACAAATCCTCAATCTCATCAGCGGAACGGGTTTTGTCAACTGCGTCTAAAACGGTGGTAACTTGTTCGGCGTCAAACGTTGACTTCGGATTAAACAGACTGTCCATATCTATGTTCCTCTTTTGATAACCTGGTAAGGTTTTCGCTGCCCATTGACCTCGCTCACCCATTAGTATTCGATCAGTAACCTGCATAAGCTGCTTTTTGGTGAGTGAAGCAGGTTCGGCTTGATTTGGTAAATGCTTCTTGATACGAGAGAGCTGCACGCACGTGGATGACTTCACTGTGCTAATGTCTACAGGCTCTTCCGAGCGGATGGCCGATTCATGAAGCAGCAAGTCCAGGACGTGCAGGTAAGTTGATAATGTGATGCGCGCTTCTAAGTGGCCCATTGTTCCAGCAATTTTATACAGAACGTTTGCAGAGTCGTGTGTCTGAAAATAGTTTCGAAGCGACTGAGCTTGTTCTTGCGTGTATGGAGTTAATGAGTTGATGACTTCATCGGACGCAAAGCACGCAAGTGCTATCATTGATCCAAAATAGTGACGGGTTTGATACATTGGTGTCGGTACACCTGAGTATGAGGTCAAGAACCGGGTGACGTGTCGACTAATTTCTCTCATGTTAAAAAAGGCGTTTGCATGTGCTAATTGAGAAAACAGTAGCGACTCTGGACTCCTCAACTTAGTTCGCCCATCTGTGCACAAGTAAAGACCAGCATCAGCCATACGACGGGCTAAAAACTGGCGCACAATTGGTTGCTCTCGACCGACGAGAACAGTATCTAGCTCTATTAGGCGCTTCGCGGAATAGGTTTTTTGTTGATAATGCCTGTTGGTGCGTACGAAAATATGCCCCGTCTGAAAAGGAGTGACGTCTTTAACTTGCAAGTTGCAGATTTCATTCGGGCGAAGCCCTGTCCTTGCCATCAAAATAAGCATCACAATAACTGATTCTCTGTAATGCGACGGGGCATCCGAGTAGACCTCATTGATATCAATAAATAATTTATTGATGTGCACAGTAGCCGGAATATTAGAGCGTACATGTGCATTTTTTCTCTTATTACGAGGCTTTAATCGCCTCGGAAGAGGGATATCATATTGCTCGCTCAAGAAGTATAGGAATTCAGTTATCCGCTCTATATAATTTTGGTCTGAAAGTGATTGTTTACTCATGAGCTGATCATCGAGTTCGCTCATCTCATCTTGCTCAATCGAAAACACGCTGATATTTGAACAAACATCGAGCCAAATGGTCGCCACTGAACTTACATCGCGCTGCCCAGAACGGAATTTGGTAAAGTTTCCCATTTTATAACTGAAGCGCAACCAATCCAGTAGCACAAACTCGGTATCGGTGAGCTGATCTTGAAGTGGTCCAAAGAAATCATCTAATCGATTCAGAATGAATTCTTTTCGCTGAGAGGATAGGGGCTGTATATCACCTCGCTGCTTAAAAAAGCTTCTTAAGGACTCGTTGAACGGAGAGTGATAGGCGGCTAAGTCAGTTTTTTTCAAAGCAAAAGCGCGGTTTTGCTTCAGTACCACTTTCTCAGTTGGAATGCGGGGTGCTTTATCTACAGAGAAAGTGCCTGTTTTAAGACATTGAAGACACTCAATTGAGGTGGAGGCACTGCTTATATCTCCGCTTGCATAGTGACGCAGAAAGCTTGGCATTGCGGTTCCCGGCTGCTCACTCAATGACATAGCGATTGCGCGCAACAGAATCTTATTTTCCAGTCTCAGAATTTCGGAATTCCCTGTAATGTAGGCTAGCTCTTCTTTAAGAAGAACCGTTGCGCTTTGCTTTAAGCATGTAATTGAGCCGCTTTTTATGTAACCAATTATTGAGCAGGTAGTTAACGGCGCAGGATAGAAGATCCGCTGGGTTCTGTAATTATCTTTCTCTTTAAGGTTTGTCTCGTGCCCAGCTCGTTGGTAAGTAAGTCGAATTACCCATTTGTCACCGACTTTCTGAAGAATTTTCTTAGAGCTACAGACGGTCGTCATTAATGCATCTAGTCCCTCCTCAAAGCAAAGCCCACTTTCGAATGCAGCAAAGAAAAGAATTTGAAATAGCCGTTGGTTTGCTTGGATTTTGTCTTGTCGTCCAAGAGACGCCTTTACCAATTCAGGTGCGGAGTAGAGAAGCGCTTTAGCTCGAGAGACTTTGGGATCTACAAAGCCGGTCGCTTTGGGTTTTGAGAAATAAATCTGTCCAAAGAGCTTTATATGGGTAGCATCGAGCAGGGCACGTTTGAACCGTTTGTTTAGCGAGCTTACTTCACGGGACGCTGAATCAATTGCTGAGAAGATAAACTCTTTATGAACGTCGTCGGTTTCTGCTGTGAATTCAGGGCATACGAGGCCGATGAGTGAATCCGCGCAGGCAGCACTTTGCTTATTAATGTTGTTGTGTCCTGCCCTCGCATGCTCTGCGATAATTTGTCGAAGTATGTCCATGGTCACCCTCCTTGTGGTCTAAATTTCGTAAGCTGAATATCTGGCAGTGCCAGTGCTTTGAGCTCTTTGTCAATCTCGGCGCTGATATCGAGTAATTGTTGATATTGAAATGTAGAGCTCCAGCGTGTTGGTGCATCTAGTGCTTCACGGTGTCCCATCATCGCCATAAGTGCGTCCCGGTTTGCACCAGCTTCGCTCAGAAAACTCGACATTGTGTGTCGATGCCAATTTATTTTGCTGAAGACTTTATCTGATAACGGTTCAGGAAATCCATCGAATCCTGGTAAAAATACTGACGAGGTTTGAATGCGAAAGAGGTTTGAGAGCCCTTGTAGCATGTCATCCAAAGCGTGATAGTGGCTAGGACTCAAAAAACGATAGCGGTTGCGATACCCCTTTAAATAACTGATGTATTCCAGCAGTACAGTTTTGGCGGTATCGCAAAGTGGAACCAAGCGGATTGAGCTGTCCGATTTATCGAGAATTTCGACTTGCGAAAAATCATTTTGAAAAGTGTGAATTGTTCTGAAAACGTCTTTTGCCGGGCGATGCATCGTGGCAAGTTGGAGGATCGTCACGACGTATATTGTGTAGATGTTATGTATTGCCACTCGGTCATTGATGACTATTGCGTCCTGCAACATAGTTGAAATTTGCTCGAATATGTAACGGACACCATTAGCAGAAAGAGCTTTTCGGGAGCCGAACATTTTATCGTTGGAAACCTGATAATGATGACAAGGGATTAATTGGGTCTTGGGAAGAAAAATACACATGAACTCAAGATGATGGGAAATCAGTATTCTCGCTGAGAATGCAACGTAAAAGTTTTGCATATGCTCATTCATCGCTCTCTGCGCAATAAAATCACGCTCAAACCGTGTCATTTTTGTTGTGTTGAACTCAAAATCGATGACTCGCTTTAGTGAGTTAAGAGTGATTAACTGACCCGCAGTGCCCCGCTTACCTGCAAGTAGATGACGTATTCTTTTATCGAGTACCTCATGAGGGACCTGTCGCGATCGAGCGTGTTCAATGTGCTTGGCTATTACAGGAGGGAGCAAAATGAAATTATCACTATGAGTAACAAGTTTTTCTGCACGATCGAAAATAGGTGACGTTGCTTTTGCAAAATGCCAATCGCTATAGATTTTCCCTACGCCTGATTCAGTCAGCTCAAACTTAATTTTTTTATCAAGAAGCTGTTTCAAGGTCATGCCCGTTATCAGAATCGCGAGTGCGAGGCCTTTTGTGGTGCTCTCTGGATCATCGAGCAACAATGATGAAAGCTCTTTTAATGTTGAACGTGTCAGCCTGTAGGGTGATGATGGCAGACGTTTTTTGTTCTTCCGTGCATGCCTTTTGGAATATTTTCGCTTGTGCTTCACATGGGAACTCATGTCAGTTCTCCCCAACCGAATTGGAGGCGTTTAATTTGTCGTTTTGCTGTACTGATGCTTGTACATGATAATCTTCTTGCAATTGCTGCGAGAGTTTTGCCGTGTATGCCTGTAAGCGTCTCGATTGACGAATGTGACAAAGAACAGCGCTGCAAACATATATAGAGCTGCGCATAAAAGGTAGGATGGTCCACTTGACGCATCATATGAGCGATAACGTAATGCCATGCAAAATCTTCGATTTCTGCTCGAGGCATGTCAGGAATGCTAATTACTGTAAGCGATTCTCGATTTTCCGTACTTGTGGCGAGTAGTGGCGACCAGCCGGCAATAACGCTAAAAACCTGTCCTTCTTTTGGCTTCAATACGATAGGGAACTCGAATTGATGCAGAGCAGTTATGGATTCGTATTGGGGACGAACTGCACATTGCCGTGTTAGGTCAAGGTCAAATTCATACGCGGGTATAGCCGCTTCATGAATAAATATATCTGTTGGTGAAACCTCTATTAGTTCTCTGTTGTCATTGTCCATAATGTTTACCTCAGCGTTTTCCTATGGGCAAACTGCTTGTAGCCCTTTGTCTTTATAATATCTCAAGGAACAGCGTGTTCTGACGGAACGCGGCTGAAAAAGGGAAGCGCGTAGAAAAAGGAAAATTTTTTCCTTATTTTTATGGAGATTTTTGGACAGGAGAATGTAAAAAATTTCATGTGGAAGATGAATAGAACGCCTTTGTTATACGTGAACGCGTATAGGTAATAATTTATACGGACTCGCGTATAGATTCGATATTATACGCAAACGCGTATATAGCTTGACTTATACGCATATGCGTATAATACTGGTTTTATACGAACTTGCGTATAAGAGAGGATGAAATGAAAATCACTGATCCCAAAGCATTATCGATCTACCTACGGGACGAACGAAGACGTCGCGGTCTGAGTCAAGGTAAGGTTGGTGATTTAGTCGGACTGAGGCAGGGGACGGTCTCTAAATTTGAATCAATGCCAGAGAAAATGCAGCTCGACACATTGTTTCGCTTACTGTCCGCTTTAGAACTTGAGCTGGCAGTGAAACCCAAAAGCTGCATTGTGCGGAAGAAGAACTCTGCCTTTTCAATGTCTGGTGATAAATGGACTGAGGAGTGGTAATGAATACGCTCGACGTCTATATGAACGGCTACCGCGTAGGTTATCTGAGTCGAAATGATTCCGGCGCTCACACATTTCGTTATGATGAAATGTGGATTGATAAAGAGGGTGCACGGCCAATCTCTTTGTCTATGCCCTTACGTCATGACGCTTATTCAGGACGCGAGGTTATAAACTTTTTTGATAACCTGCTGCCTGACAATGAGGAAGTTAGAGACCGGATTGTTGCCCGTTATCAAGCCGACTCCGATCAAGCATTTGATCTACTGACGGCTATTGGGAAAGATAGTGTTGGTGCATTGCAGTTCGTCCCGGCAGGAGAAGGGCCAGGGAATATTCGTGAACTGAGTTATGAAAAACTCACCGAAGAGAAGTTAGAGCGTGTTTTAAAAGGCTACCAGTCCAAGGCGCCCTTGGGCATGCTTCGGGAGTTGGACGATTTTAGAATATCAATTGCCGGGGCTCAGGAAAAAACAGCCCTGTTAAAAATAGATGGTGCATGGTGTATTCCAAATGGAAACACGCCGACTACTCATATCATTAAACTTCCGGTTGGGAAGATTCACAGCCACGATCACACAATTGATTTAAGTGACAGCGTCGAAAATGAAATGCTCTGCTTAAAAATTGCACGAGCATTCGGTTTTGAAGCACCGGATTGTGAGGTAATTATCACACCAAATGTTAAAGCCCTCGCCATTGAGCGCTTTGATCGTACATATTCAAGTGATCACTCTTGGTTAATGCGACTCCCTCAAGAGGATTATTGCCAGGTGCTTGGCCTGCCATCTGCACGAAAATACGAATCGGATAGCGGTCCGTCGATTGCCAGTATTATGAAACATCTTCAGGGGTCTGCTGATTCCACACGTGACCGTGAGACTTTTATGGGGGCACAGGTGCTTTTCTTTCTATTAGGCGCGACTGATGGGCACGCAAAGAATTTCTCTGTGCATATTGAGTCTTATGGGGCTTTCCGCTTAACGCCTTTGTACGACATTATTTCTGCTTATACTGCTGTGGGTGGAACAGGCCTCAATATTCGCGACTTGAAACTTGCGATGAGCTTGCGGGGGACGGGAGGTAAAAAGTGGAACATCTATCAAATTTTTAAGCGACATTTTTTAAACGCGGCGAAAGAGGCTGAATTCAGTCCGACCAGAATGAGCGAAATTATCACCGGCATGTGCGACCAAGTTGATGAGGTCATTGAGCGAGTGAAGAACGATTTGCCTGATGACTTCCCCACGAGCGTCTCGACACCAATCTTTGATGGTATGCGGGAGCGTAAACATCGACTACTTATCGAATGAGCACTTCTTATTGTGTTGTGGGGTTTGGTGTATCTCGCCAATTATAAAAAGCTCTGAGATTAAACATGAATACCACCCTACGCCCGCAGGGCGTAGGGTAACATTACCTCTGTTAAATCGCTAATTTTGAGTTTCGAGGATCCCCCCGAAACTCAAAATTACTGGCTAATGGTCCATTTTGACTGAGTAACTTGTGGCAAGTTTTGCAGCGACTTGGTTTGATCCGTTCTAATGTGTGGCTAAACGTCTTAGCCGCGAAACTCATTAAGTTATTGATCTACCGATTAAACCCAGTTTCGCACGGTTAACGCGATATTGACCAGTTTCGTAGGTCTATACTCCGGAGGCAAAGGTCATAGGTTCGACTCCTATAGGGTGCGCCATATTCTATGGAGCCCACGTCGTTAGTAACCACTAACAAGAAATGTTCTGTGACATATACGTGACAAATCTGTGACAAAAAGTCCCACACAAGTGTTTGAGAAAGTTGGTTTTTGACCTTTGCCTGCTCAACTTTACTAAGTGTCTAAAGTTTCGGTTAACTTTTCAAGTTGCCAGTTATATTCTTTGGGATTATTCGCTCTAAACTTTTTCAAGTTGAGCTGCTTCCACCTCACAGATGGAAACCTCTCAAAGTCGTAAACAGACCAGTCAGGTTGCAGCTGGTTGAACTTGAGCAGAAAGCTTCTATCTGTTGCGTCTAAATTATCTTTGATTGTGTCGATGAGTTTGAGCCTTGTGTCCTCGTAATCAGCGTAATTAAAAGCATGATTTGTCATCCCTGCAAACTGATTTTCAAAAGTTGATTGTTGACTGAGTAAATTTGGCTCGAGCATCTCGTGGGTGGGACGGTTGCTGCTAATCAGAGCGAATAGAAAGCCGCGTTTAATTTCGTTGGTAAACCCTATGTTTTTTAATAATAACATCGTATCAAAGAGGTCTCGTGGGTGCTGTCTATCCAGAGCTGCACAGAGCTTACCACCATACATCTGACCAAGAGGGACTATGGGCATGGCACAGAATACATCATATTGTTTTTGTGCAGACTCGCAAAGTGGTGCTCTGACTGCGGGATTCAACAACCCGCGGCCTACCATGTTCACTTCAACCTTGACCTGCACGTCTCGTTCACTGATCTGAAGTTTACAGACATTGGGCTTATGCTGAACACGTATGGATGGGCTCAGTCGTTCAATACTCTCTTTTATGCGAAGCAGTGCTCCATTGATGGAATCTATCGTTTCAACTCGCTCTGCGATTTCAACGTAAGTTAAATCAATGTCTACGGATAATCTTGGCATGTCTTGAACAAACAAGTTAATAGCCGTGCCACCATGCATCGCAAAACAATCTTCTTTAGCTATTTCTGGTAGTACATCCAAAAGTAGCCTCACTTGCTTTTTGTAGATTTCATTCATTCCATTGACCCCAGCTCCTTAGGTACGGTTATCTGGTATTTAGCCACGTAAACACCATCGACTACTATAGCGCGCTTGCCTGAGCCTAGGTTAACGTTATCCAAATTAAGATATTGCACCCATTCATGATCAGCTTTGTCGGCCAGATAAAGAAATAAACGCTTAACTTTTACTGAATTACAGGCTTCTAATAGCTTTTGCACCGATGCCGGCCGCAGATTGTTCAGCCCCTCCATTAACTCATAAGCTTCCGTTAATGATTGTGACTTTGGTGCCAGGTATAAACATTCCATGATAGCGCGCGCTGGGTCAGATACCTTCACCTTAAACTGTTTATGCGATATTTCGGTTAAGCCAAGCTCTGGTGGTAAGAAGTTAGTAAGGGCGGATTGTACGTTAAGACCCCAGTCTCGCTTTTTAAACCAAAGGGGTAGGTGCTCGCCTTGCCTGCCGAATAACTGAGCATGTTTTGGGGATAGCTCAAGGTAATGGGCTTTGCCCTGCAATGCCAAAGCAGTTTTACCGCCAGGATGAATCGATAGTCCTAGCTGGGTTTGCATTGCATATACGGCCCCCAGGTAATCGACTTGGTCGCCAAAGCGGATTAATGCACCCGTACCGACAGATTCAAACCACTGACTGTTCTTATAACGCTTTTGCAGTTCGTTGCTGTAACCGTTGTCTACAAGCCAGGACGAGCAAAGCACAACCCCAGCAGGTTGGGCTCTGAGTAGTTTGTTCAATTTTGATGATAATTCGGTACCCATAGTGCCGCTTTACGTTAATTTATAAACCAAATTACCATGAGTTTATATTAATTTACATTAGGGGTCTATCAGTACCCAAAAACACTAAATTTTAAACTGTGACGAGTAGATTGATGCTCAGCCATAAAAACACGCATATCATCTAGTTAGCTTTCTTTTTCCATCCCCCTCGATGACCGAACATTTCCAGACTAACGTTTCATCAGCTAAACTCAGCTTGCCACTGCACATTAATAATGCACTACAACATTAAAAGGCGGATGAGTGCTTAAACCCAAAATTTTGTTTCCTCAGCAGTTTATTCACAAACACCCTATTCATCATGGGGAAGAGTTTGGCGTGCTGTGTTGGAATACGCAAAAATTGACCGAGAAGCCAGAGTTTCAACGTACCTTAGCAGGCGTTTTAACAGACTATCCGAGTTTGTTTTTGCTATTTCAGGAGGTGAAGCTGAGTGCAAAAAATAATTGGCTGCTGCCGAGCTGGTCTTATGCGGTGGCGCCGAATATGCAAACCCGGCGCTCTGTCTATGGTGTTCTTACGGCAAGCGGTTATGCGTTTAAAGAAGCTCAGGCTCGGCTGAGTAGCAAGCGCGAAGGCATGTTCGCAACTCATAAAAGTTACATGCTCTCTCATCATTCGCTGGCAGAGGGCGGCTCACTGTTGGTG
>MDTC01228639.1_pt1 | contig 14584 bp, 17 predicted proteins | sample 811181 | NCBI WGS metagenome assembly MDTC01 (sample SAMN05326644, study PRJNA326480) | marine metagenome | isolation source: seawater | place: Pacific Ocean: North | collected 2011 | reverse complement strand
CGCCGCCGAGGCCTTCGACCGCAGCCGGGGCTTCACCCAGGCGTCCGCCGTGCTCGGCGTGGCCGTGCTCTCCGACGGGGCGGGCGACGACACCTACGCCGCCAGCGTCTACAGCCAGGCGTCGTCCATCGTCGGGGTCGCCGTTCTCGACGACCGCGGCGGCAACGACACCTACCGCCTGGGTGGCCAGGGCCAGGGCACCGCGCTGTTCGGCCTGTCCCTGCTCCGCGACGTGCAGGGCGACGACCGCTACGAGGGCTTCACCGTGGTCCAGGGGGTCGGCAAGCCCGGCGGGGTGGGCATGCTCCTCGACCAGGACGGCACCGACGCCTACATCGCGCTCCACGCCGAGCAGGAGCCCTGGCTGCCGGCGGACACGTCGGCGAAGAACTACCTCGGCCTGCCGAACAACCACCCGTACGACATCGACGGCACGCCCCACTACATGAGCATCGCCCAGGGCACCGGCTGGGGCTACCGCCACGAGTGGGTCAACCCGCTGACCGGCACCCAGGAGGTGTGGGGCGGCGGCCTGGGCGCCCTCATCGACCTCGGCAGCGGCGACGACATCCACCGCGCCGACTGCTTCGCCCTGGGCCAGGGCTTCGTCTACGGCATGGGGCTCTTCTACGACGGCGGCGGGGACGACACCTACCGCACGTTCTGGTGGGGCCCGGGGGCCTCGGCGCACATGGGGGTCGGGCTGTTCTGGGAGGCGGACGGCAACGACGACCTCTACACCACCCGCGCGTCCGCCGGCTTCGGCTACGACCTCGGCGTCGGCTGGATGATCGACCAGGGCGGCGACGACACCTACGGCGGCCAGCTGCACTACGGCCGGGGCTACCTCAACGCCCACACCGTGTTCGTCAACGAGGGTGGCGACGACCACTACAACGCCGGAGGTGTACGGAACAACCCCTACTTCGGCGTGGTGCGCGGCGGTGCGGGCAACGCGACCGGCCTGCGACTCCTCGGCGCCTTCATCGACACCGGCGGGGGCAACGACACCTACGAGACCGAGGTCGAAGGACCGGCGAACGGTGCCGTGTGGCACCACGATCCGGTCGGCGACAACGTGGACGCCGCGAACCACATCGGGATCGGCATCGACCGCTAGGGTGGCGGTTCTGCTGCAGCAGGACAAGGTTGTGTCGATGAACGTCTTCTCCGGGAACTGCACCCTCCCATCCCGGTCATGCTCGGAGAGTCCCGGAGGACCCGCGTGCTGCTGGCGATCACCGAAGGCCTGGCGACAAGATGGCCCGCGCTGCTGCTGGCGGCGCTTCCCTTCCTGCTGACCGCGGGCGTCTCCACGCTGTTCTCGTTCGCCCACATGCTGCTCGTCGGCCGCAACCCCCAGGAGCTGCCGCTGACGACCGGCGAGTGGGTCGAGGAGACCCTGCGCCACCAGGGCCTCACCCAGGTCACCGTCGGCCCGACCGATCCGCTCTTGTCCGGCATGGAAGGCTACATTCCGCACGCGGGCTACCTCGCGCTCCAGCCGACCACCTACCGCCGCCGCGACCCCGCCCACTGGGCCATGGGCGCGCACGAGCTCGGCCACGCGCTGCACCTGCAGTCCCCGCTGTGGCGGGCGCTCTTCCTCGGCGGACGCGCCGTGTCCCAGGGTGCCGGGCGCCTCGTCAGCGCGGGTCTCGTCGCCGCCTTCCTGCTCGGCGGACCGCTGCCCATGCAGCTCACCCTGGGCTTCCTCCTCGTCGCCCTGCTCGCCGACGTGCTGGTCGCGATGGACGAGGCCTGGGCCAGCGCCACCGCCCTGCGCCTGCTCCGCCAGGACGAGCGCCTGCGCGGCGGTCAGATCGTGCGTGCCCTCGCCTCGGCCGCCGCCGCGCTGTCCGCCCACCTGTCCGGCGCGTTCGCCCGGCTCGTGCTGCTGGCGGCGTTCTTCCCCCTCGCCGAGGTGCTCGCCACCCCGCTGCTGCCCGACCTGGCTCCCCTGCCCTGGCCGACCCTGCTCTTCCTCGGCGGCGTGTCCCTCATCCTCGCCAAGCGTGCCGTGCGAGTCGGCATCCGCGCCCTGCTCCCCCGCCCCGACGAGCGCCTCTCCGACCTGAACACCCGGGTCATCAAGGAGCGCGCCGGCGATCTCGGCGGCGGCATCGGCGCCCTCGTCCTCATCGCGGTCGCCCTGACCCTGCCCGCCTCGCCCTGGCGCGACGTCGCGGTCCTGCTCGCGCTCGTGCCCGGGCTCGTGCCCATCTCCGAGGTGCTCCAGGGCTTCGTGCTCCTCCCCCTGCGCATCCTCCGCGACGAGGTCCACCGCCTCGGCGATCAGGAGGCCCTGCTCCAGGCCGGCGTCACCCCCGAGGATCGCGCGGAGGCCGGGGCCGACACCCGCCTGCCGGGTGGACTCGGCGCCAAGGTCGCCATCCTCGACATGAACAACCGGCCCTCCATCCACGTGCGCGCGCTGGAGCTGCTCCGGGTGCTGTACCTGCCCCTGCTCGTGGTGTACTGGGTGCAGGCGATCGCGTTGCTGATACGCTAGACGAAACGCCTGCAGGGCGAGGGTGATGGCGTACAAGTTGCTCGCGGTCGAGGGCTCCGGGGCCTACGGGACCGTCGTCAAGGCCAGGGATCTCGGTCGAGGGCGGAAGATCGTCGCACTGAAGGTGCTGCGACAGGACCACCTCGACAACCCGCGCGTGCTCTGCCGCACCCGCGACGAAGCCCGCATGTTGACGGCGCTCGACCACCCCAACATCGTCAAGGTCTACGATCTCGACGAGCGCTACGGCCGGCCGGTCATGGTCATGGAGTGGCTCGAGGCCTACTCGCTGGGCGATCTCATCGACCACATCGGCACCGGCTTCCCGGTTGAGATCTGCTGCGAGCTCATCGCCACCGCCGCAGACGCCCTCGACCACGCCTGGGTCCGCGAGCAGGGCGATCCCCCCCGCCCCATGCACCTCGTGCACCGCGACCTCAAGCCCAACAACATGTTGCTGTCCATCCACGGCACGCTCAAGCTGGTCGACTTCGGCCTCGCCCACGGCGACTTCGACGGCAAGGAGTCCCACACGGTCAGCATGGTGCTCGGCACCCGCGCCTACATGGCCCCCGAGCGTCTCGACGGCGCCGAGGACGCCCCAAGTGCGGACGTCTACGCCCTCGGCCTCATCTTGTTCGAGCTCCTGCGCGGCCGCCCGATGTCGCTGTCCCTCAACCCGCGCCACCACGCGACCCGACTGCAGGAGAAGCTCGGCCAGCTCGAGCTCTCCCACCTGTCCGAGGCGGCCCGGAACCGCCTGAAGGCCCTGATCGTCGCCCTGCTCGAGTACGAGCCCGAGGATCGGCCCACCCACCTCGAGGCCACCCGCGAGCTCAAGCTCATCATGGCCCTGGCCGAGCTGTCCCCCGACGTGCACGCCTTCGCCCGGGAGCACGTCAAGCCGCTGGTGACTGCCAAGCGCGCGACCCCGCCCGAGCAGCACGAGGACTACCCGGACATCGCGTTCCTGGAGGATCCGCCTCCGAAGCGGGAACTCCGCGCCAACACCATCGTCGACTTCGAGCGCTCCGAGGTCAACGACGAGCTGCTGCGCAAGCTGCTGTTCGGCGATCGCTGGGTGAACCACCTGCCTCGGCTGCGGCGGATCCTCGAGGGCGGCGACTGGACCCCGACCCCCTTCCTCGAGATCATGGACGCGGCACTGCAGCAGCAGTGGTCCGGCAAGGCGCCCGATCCGCGCAAGCTCGCCCTGTGCCTGAACCTGCTCCGCGCCCGGCCCACGCCGGAGATCGTGCAGCGCGCCGCCGCCCTGTCCACCTACGACGATGACCTTGTGCAGCGCACCGCCCGCCACTTCCTCGAGGGACTGCCGCCGGTCAGCTGATCCCCACGGCGCCAGACCGCGGGGTCCCTACGGTGCGGAGCGCCAGACCGCGTGATCGCTAGGGCGCCGAGCGACCGGTGAGCTCGTCGAAGTCGCAGGTTCCGTCGAGGATCTCGTCGCAGGTCGAGTCGCCGACGCAGCTCAGGAAGGCCTCGCGCTTCTCGACCGTCTCGTCGGCGCAGGTCTGGGTGCACGCAAAGGTCGCGGTGCCCTCGCCCACCCCCGCGTCCTCGGTCGACACGTCGCAGCCCGATGGCGAGAAGAGCTCCTCGCACGCGTCATTACAGGCGGCGCGGTCCTCCAGGTAGGCGCACCCGGCGAGGGCGGCCGACAGCAGGAGCGTGGTCAACGTGGCGCGAAGGATCGTCATCGGACCTCCAAGCTCAAGGTGCGACGGCGCGACGCCATCCGCTACCCATCCATGCCCCGAGCCCTGCCGTTCCTTCACTCCACGTCACCGATGTTCCCGGCCGGTCCGCATCCGCCGGCCTCCTTCCACCCGTGTTACGCCGGGGCCATGTGGAAGCGCATCAAGGCGTTCTGGGCCCGCCACAAGGCCCGCTACCAGGAAGCGGTCCGCCGCTACGGCTGGCCGGTGGTCGCGACCGCGGTCCTGCTCAACGTCGTGTGGATCGCCGTGCTCGTGACGCTGGTGAAGCTCGGCTTCCAGATCGAGGGGGTCGGCGGCACCGCGGGCCTCATCGGCGGCGCGTGGGTGGTCAGCAAGCCCTTCCTGCCCGTCCGCCTCGCCCTGGCCGTGCTGATCGCCCCCCCGGTCGTGCGCCTGTGGCGCAAGTGGCGCGGCCTCGATCCCGACCTGCCGCCCGTCGAGTCGGCGGAGGCACCCGGCGGCTGAGAGGAGGTCTGGTGATCATTCTGCTGGCGTCGCTCGCGCCGATCCTGCTGCTGCTGGCGGCCCCAGCCCGGGCGACCGACGACACCGACGCCACCCCGCCCTCCTGCCTCGACCAGCTCGAGACCTGGGTCCTGCCGTTCGGCGATGACGTTCCCGCCGACGCCGTCCTGCGCGTGGGCACCAACCGCCGCGGCATCTGGGGCGCCCACGACCCGTCCTGCAGCTACACCCTGCAGGTCGAGGTGTTCGACGGCAATGACGTGATCCTCGACGAGCGCCTGCAGGCCACGGCCGCGGGCGACGAGCAGTGGGACTTCCCCGACCTGTTCGTGCCCGACACCACCTACGACGTCATCCTGGAGGTCGAGACCAGCGACTTCGGGCAGACCAGGGGGAGCGTGAGCCTCACGACGACCTTGTCCGGCACGGATCCCCCTCCAAGGCCCGACATCATCGACTCGTTGGCCTTCCTGCAGTGCGATCGCAGCCTGTCCGTGCGGGCCACCGCCGGCGGTCACCGCGCCCTCGACGTGGCCGAGCTGTGGCTCGACGGCGAGCGCGTCGACACCACCGCCCCCGGACTGCCGGTCGATCCTGCGTTGTTCGCAGTCCGCACCTTCCGCGACCACACGCTCAACGAGGGCGACGACGCCTGCCTCGACCTCCGGCTGGTCGGCATCGACGGTGCAGTGGGCGAGCCGGTCGAGGTGTGCCATCCGCTCGGCGCTCCCCGGGGGTGTGAGGAATCGGACCTCGACGAGGACCGAGGGTGCGCCTGCTCCACCAGCTCCCCCGCTGTGGGCTGGCTGTTCGTCGTCCTCGGTGCGCTCGCCCTGGTCCGGCGGCGGAGGACCTGATCCCGGGTCTCTGACGTTCTCGACGCTCCTGGCGTTGACAGGCGCAACATGGCCAGCCACTCTGGGTGTGGGTACGGACGTGGTCGCGCTGCGGCCCCGGAGGAGACATGTCGAACCGGTCGCTGCTGCTGGCAGCCCTCGCTGTGCTGCCTGCAAGCCAGGCTCTCGCCGAGACCGACGTGCCGGACCCGGTCTGCGGTGACGCGTTCGAGATCTGGACCGTGCCCGCGCCTCGCTCGGTCGAGCCCGAGCAGGTGCCGCTCGGCACGGCCCCGCTGGTGGGCGGCCGGACCTCCGATGCAACCTGCCGGGGCGAGGTGACCATCGAGCTGGGCGAGGTGACCGAGGACGGCGTCCGGAGCCTGCTGGTCGACGAGCTCGTCGCCGAGGTCGACGAGACCTGGTGGCGGCCGGTGAACTTCGAGACCCAGGCCGGCAAGCACTACGAGCTGCGGGTCACCGTCGACACGCCCGCCGGGGACGACAACGGCCTCGTGCACGTCGTGGAGTTCGAGGTCACGGACCAGGCCCAGGACGCGCCGGGCGCGCCCGTCCCCACAGAGCTGTTCGCCCAGAGGGTCTGCGACGTCACCCACGTGTGGCTGAACGCGGACCCGCCCGACCGCGCCGGAGACGTGTACGAGCTGCTCTACGACGGGCAGATCCTGACGGTCGACCCTCGCGGCACCTTCCTCTCGGCGACCCTTCCCGACGAGGCCGGGATCGTCGACGGGGACGAGGTCTGCGTCGAGGTCCGCCTCCGCGGCATCGACGGCGCGGTCGGCGAGCCCCTGGTCGCCTGCGACACGGTCGTGGACGACGGCTGCCCCCGCGACGAGGACGCGCGCGGCGCCTCCTGCGCCTGCTCCGCGAGCGCCTCCCCTGCAGGCGGGCTGCTCGCCCTCTTCCTGGGCGGCCTCGCGTTCCTGCGACGTCGCCGGACCTGACTCGAAATCCGCTGCCGGGTGCGCTACCGGTCGCCCCTGCCCCGGAGTCCGCCATGGAGCTGCTGCTCGACGCCCCTCCCGTGAATGCGCTTGGAACGCCGATCCTGGAGCAGGTGCGCGACACCCTGCGCGCCGCCGGGGACGAGCCGATCCTGCTCTGTGGTGCAGGCCCCGCGTTCTCCGCCGGGCTGAACCTCGCCGAGGTCGCCTCCCTCTCCGCCGATGACATGGTCGTCTTCCTCGACCTGCTCGAGGAGGTGGTCGGGCTGCTCTACCACCACCCCGGTCCCACGGTCGCCTACGTGCACGGCCACGCCATCGCCGGCGGCTGCGTGCTCGCGCTGTGCTGCGACGTGCGCATCGGATCGCTCGGGCGGCACCGCATCGGGCTGAACGAGGTCGCGCTGGGGCTGCAGTTCCCTCCGCGCACCGAGGCGATCGTCACTCGCCAGATCCCGGTCGGCGCCCGCCACCGGGTGCTCCTGGGGGCAGGCCTGTTCGCCCCCGAGGAGGCCCTGTCGCTGGGCCTGCTGGACGAGCTGGGCGGCCGGGACCGTGCAGACGCCGTGCTGGACGGGCTCGCCAAGCATCCCCGCGACGCGTACGCCGCCACCAAGGGCCGCCTGCGACCCGACACCACCCCCAGCGCCGCGGTCCGGCAGGCCTTCTTCGACGAGGTCGTGCCCGCGTGGACGTCGGACGGCGTGAAGGCGCGCATCCGGGCGATCCTCGATAGGCGATGACGCAGAACGGAGGACCCATGCGCGCGCTCGTCACCCCCCTGCTGCTCGGCCTGCTGGTCGGCTGCGGCTCGAATCCCGGCGGGATCCCCGACTTCTCGCTGGAGGACGTCAACGCGACGTCCCCGACGTTCGGCCAGGAGCTCGGACCGGCCGACTTCGAGGGCGAGGTCAGCGCCTGGTACTTCGGGTGGGCCGACTGCCCGATCTGCCAGAGCCACATGCGCTCGCTGGACGCCCTCTCGTCCGACCTGGGCCCCACGGACGTGCCCGTCACCATCCTCGGGATCAACGACCCCGGGCGGATCAGCGGCAACGACGCCATGACCGACGGCCTGGACCTGGCCTGGCTCCAGGACACCCCCGAGGACGACGTCTTCGGCGCCTGGCCGCCCGCCGAGATCCGCGAGCTCAAGATCATCGGCCCGGACGGCCAGCTCCACGCCAGCCTGAACCTCAACGTCGACGATCCCGGCACCGAGGACGGCGGCACCAAGGTGACCGAGGCGCTGCAGGCCGCCGCGGCGGTGCCGGTCAGCGACGGGGCGGAGTAGCGCCCCGGAGCGCTCGGCCGAGGATCAGCCGCGATCCCGGATCAGCACGACCCAGTGGCCCTCGACGACCACCGTGCCGTCCTGCTTCACGACCTCGCTCTTGAAGGTCACGACGCCCTTGCCGCCCTTGCTGGAGGGCTTGAGCTGGTCGACGGTGAGGCGCAGGTGGATGGTGTCGCCGAAGAAGACCGGCGCCTTGTAGCGGAACACCTGCTCCATGAGGGCGAGGGTGGTGCCCTCGAAGATGCCCAGGGTCTGGGCGAGGCCGGTGGAGATGCTGGCCGAGAGCATGCCGTGGGCGACGCGCTGACCGAAGGGCGTCTGCTCCGCGAAGACCTGGTCGGTGTGCAGCGGGTTGAAGTCGCCGGAGAGGCCCGCAAACATGACGACGTCGGCCTCGGTCACCGTGCGGCGCACCGTCGTGTAGACGTGGCCGAGCTCGTAGTCGGAGAAGAAGATCCCGCGCGACATGGCGCCTCCTGCTTCGGGGGTGGCCTGCCCGGTCACCTGCCGAACCGGTACGGGCAAGCCGACTTGCACAACGTCGCCGCGTCCGTCACCGTGTCGGGTGCGAGGAGGTGCGCATGCTCCCTGTTCTCCTGCTGGGCCTGGCCGCCCAGGCAGCCGATGTCGAGCTCATCGCGATCGAGGGCTTCGAGGGCCCCGACGGTCGCGCGCTTGCCGGTGAGGCTGGCGACTGGGTCGCCGGCTACCCGGAGGACACCTGGCGGGTCTACAACCAGTTCGCCATCTCCTGGACCGATGACGGCGTCGAGCCGGACCAGGTCTACGGTCGGCGCACCGCCGCCGACAACTGGGTCGTGACCGGCCCCGAGGTCGAGGACATGCACCTGCGGGTCCGCGCGGTGAACCAGGACGACGACTTCCTCGGCGTCGTGTGGGCGAACAACCGCGACGACACCTGGTACATCGCAGGCCTGACCCGGGACGCAGCACCACCGCCGGTCAACCAGGTGCCCCCCAACAGCGGAGGTCGCCTCCTGCTGTACCGGATCTCCCGGGAGAGCGACGTCACGCTGCTGATCGACCAGGGCGTGCGCTTCCGCGAGGAGTGGACCATGGACGTGTGGTTCAACGACGGCGTGATCCGGGTGGAGGTCGGCGACCAGCGCTTCGACACCGAGGACGGGGACCCCCTGGGTCCGGGAAGGGTCGGCTTCTACGCCTACAACACCGGCCACGACGGCGGCTTCGGCTCGACGGAGGCCGGGTTCAACGCCTTCTTCCTGTGGCAGCTGGACAGCGACGACGACGGCATCGTCGACGACGAGGACAACTGCGAGGACGACCCCAATCCGGATCAGTACGACGACGACGACGACGGGATCGGCAACCCGTGCGACCCCTACTACGACGGCCCGGAGGACACCGGCGATCCCGTCGACACCGGCGATCCCACGGATCCCGGTGACCCCGGCGACCCGAGCCTCGGCGACACCCCGCTCATCGTCGGCACCCCGTCCTGTGGCTGCACCACGAGTCCGTCGCTGGGCTGGCTGGGCGGCCTGCTCGCGCTCGGCGGGCTCCTACTGGCCCGGAGGCGCCGTTGAACCGCCTCTTCCCGCTGGTGCTCCTGGTTGTGGCCTGCACCGGTGATCCCACCGACCCCGGCGAGGTCCCCACCGGCGAGACCGACCCGACCTGCAGCTACCCCGACCCCGTCTCCCCGATGACCCTGAACGAGGTCATCCCCGCCTACAGCTGGCCCGAGGCGATCACCGCCGATGGCACCAACGTGCCCCTCGACCTGGCCCAGGTGGCCTGTCCGGACCTCGGCGACATCGACTGGAGCCCGTTCGACGTGCTGCTCTTCGTGTCGCTGCCCGCCTGGTGACCCGCCTGTCGCAGGCACGCCGGGTCGGTGGCCGAGGTGGAGGAGGAGATCGAGGCGGCAGGAGCCGCAATCATCTGGGTGCTCGAGCAGGACGCGAGGGCCAACCCGGGCACGGCCGAGACCTGCCGCTCCACGATCGACGGGTTCGGGAGCAACGCCGGCTACTGCGTCGGAGACGGGCAGACCCAGCCCACGGCGGGGGTGTTCGACGAGTCGCCCTTCGCGATCGCGCGGGGGTTCGACATGATCGTCGACACCGACACCATGGTGATCACCTGGGTGACCACCCACGGCACGACCACGGGCAACGAGAACCTGTCCGGCGCCGACGTGCTGGCCGAGGTGAAGCGGCAGACCGGCAGGTAGGCGGATAGCGGCGGCCCGGAGGCTCGATGCCGCGCCTGGACAAGCTGCTCGCCGATCGCACGACCCTCGGGCGCAAGCTCGCCCGCACCCGGGTCCGGCAGGGACGGGTGCGCCTGGGTGACGCAGATGGCTCGACAGAAGCCCCTTCTCGCGACCCTGGCCTGAGCGTGCCCGAGGACACCTGGCTCTACCTGGACCGCCAGCCCCTGCCCCCGCGCCCCCAGCTCGCCGTGCTGTACAAGCCGGTCGGCGTGGTCAGCACCACCTCGGATCCCCACGGGCGTGCCTGCCTCGCCGACGTCGCCAGGGACCTGCTCGACCTGGGCCTGCACCCGGTCGGCCGCCTCGACGCCGACACCGACGGCCTGCTCCCCTTCTCCCGCGACGGCGCCCTGACCCAGCACCTGCTGCATCCTCGCCACGGCGTGCAGAAGGTGTACCGAGCGCGGGTGGAGGGCGCGATCCCCGCCGATCTCGCGGACCGGCTCGCCGCGGGGGTGAAGACCGCCGAGGGCGTGCACACCGCCGTGCTGCGCTCCGTAGACGGTGACGTCGTCGAGCTCGCCGTGACCGAGGGCAAGCACCGCATGGTGCGCCGCATGCTCGCCAACCTGGGCCTGCCGGTCATCGCCCTGCGCCGCCTCGCCTTCGGCCCGTTCGAGCTGGGCGATCTGGAGCCGGGATCCTGGCGACCCGCGCGCCCGGACGAGCTGCTGTGGCTGCACGACCGGCTGTCCGGTTAGCCGGCGGCCATGGCCAAGCCCCGTCCCGAGCCCGATCCCCGCGCCGCCGCGGTCGCCCTGCGCACCCTCGAAGGCCGCCCGGATCGATCCGGCCGCTGGCTGGTCGTCGATGAGCGCACCGGCGAGGTCGCGACCGCCCTCCGCGCCCGTGGGGGCGAGGTCACCTCCTGGTTCCGTTGGCAGGGTCCGTGGGGGTCCGCCCACCCGGGCCCGGCGGAGGGCCCCTTCGACCAGGCCGTCCTGCGCCTGCCCCGCTCCCGCGAGGCGCTCGCCTACGCGCTCGAGCGAATCGCCGCCGTGCTCGTGCCGGGTGGAGCCCTGTGGCTCACCGGCTGCAACGACGAGGGGGTCAAGGCCGCGGGCAAGTACCTCGCGCCCTGGTTCACCGACGCAGAGACCCTGGACACCAAGCACCACGCCCGCCTGTGGTGGGCGGCGCGCACGGAGGCGACGGCTCGCGGGGAGACGGCGGACTTCCTCGAGGATGCGCCGATCGACCTGCCTGGTGGACCGGTCGCGCTGAAGAAGGCGCCCGGGGTGTTCGCCGGAGGTGGCCTCGATCCCGCCAGCGCCCTGCTGCTGGCCCAGCTCGACGGGATCACCACCGAGGTCGCCAGGGTCCTGGACCTCGGCTGCGGCATCGGCGTGCTGTCCGCCGGCGTGCACCAGCGCTGGCCCGAAGCCCAGGTGACCGCCCTCGACCACGACGCCCTGGCCATCGCCGCGACCCGCGCTGGCCTGCCCGACCTCGACGCCCGCGAGAGCGACGGCGGCGGGTCGCTTCGCGCGGACGACGGCCCCTACCAGCTCATCGTCTCGAACCCGCCCCTGCACGGCACCAGCAACGACCTGACCGTCGACATGATCGAGCGCATGGTCCGCCTCGCCGCCGAGCGCCTGACCCGCAACGGGAGGCTGGTCTTCGTGGTTCAGCGCCAGCGCCCGGTGGAGCGCCTGCTCGAGGCCACCCTGCGAAACCCGGCGGTGCTGGCGGATGACGGGCGCTTCCGCGTCTACGTCGCCCAGCGTCGCCCCTGACCGGAGCCGCCATGGACCCCCTGCTCGAGAAGTACGAGGCCGTCGGCCGGCGCGAGATCCCACCCCCGGTCGACTACAACCTCTACAAGCGCCTGCTGGCCCACGCGCGGCGCTTCGAGAAGAGCGATGACCTGGACGCCCGGCTGCTGGCGGTGGACGTCTGCGGCGCCATCGGGGGTCACCGGGGCATGTACGTGGTGCGCGACTTCCTCAAGGACGCCGACGTGGCCGTGCGCCGACGCTGTGTGGAGGCCGCGGTGGCGGACGGGGAGACCGGGCTGCCCGTGCTGCGCGCTGCCCTCGACGATGCCGACGAGGGCGTGGTCCTCGAGGCCCTGTCGTGGCTGCGCAAGGCTGCGGATCGGGGCTCGGCCGGGGCGCTGCGTCGCCTGGTGCGCCATCCGTCCGCGACGGTGCGCGCCGCCGCCGCCGAGCTGGTCGGACACGTCGCCGGTCCGGGCATGACCGCCGCCCTGCGCCCGCTGCTCACAGACGACGACGAGGCCGTGCGCACCTCCGCCGCCGAGGCCGTCCGCCGTCTCGACGGCGAGCTCCCGCAGGCGACCCCCGAGCTGTGGTGGGGCAACGAGCACGACGCCGAGTACGCCGCTCCCGAGCCGATCCCCCTCCCCGACCCGCTGCCCGAGGCCCTCGACGAGCTGATGCGCACCCTGGCCCGGGTCGCCGAGTCCGACCGCAAGGCCGTGCTGGACGCCATGACGGCTGCGTACTCGCCCAGCCAGATGGGCATGCTCATCCGCAAGACCGCCCCCGACGAGGATCGTCCCCTGTCCGTCGGCGCCGCGATCACCGGCCGCGCCCTCGGCCGGGCGGACTGGGTCGTCGCCCTGCGCCGCCTGCTCCCCGACGAGGATCCCTGGGTCCGGATCGCCGTGTGCGACACCCTCGGTGATATCGGCGGCGCCAGCGTGGTCATGGGCGTGAAGAACCTGCTGGTCGCCCCCCAGCCCGCCGTGCGCGCCTCCGCCGTGCGCGCCCTGCACAAGCTCTGCGACCCCCGCGAGCGGGACCGCTACCTGGCCGAGCTCGGCGACGAGGCCTCGCCCCAGGTCCTCGACGCCCTGGCGGACATCCGCGGAGAGAGTACTTCTGAAGCGGATCCTGCCGGGGGCGAGCCAGCGTGAGGCTGACCCTGCTGGTGCTGCTGCTCACCCTGGCCTCGGGCGCCCAGGCCGCCCCCGACATCCCCATGGGCGGTCAGGTGGGCAGCCCCCAGCCGACCACACTCGAGGGCCTGGCCGCAGATCTGCGCAGCGAGACCCCGGCGCGGCGGGGCTACGCCGTGCGCGAGCTGAAGCGGCGGCTCAAGGCGACCCGGCGGACCCTCGAGCGCAAGCGGCCGGGCACCATCGAGCACGACGAGGCCCGGGTCGATCGGGCGGACCAGCTGCGTCACGTCGGTCCCCCCGCGGCCGGCTGCGTCGAGCGCTATCCGGGCCAGCGTGCCAACTGCGCCGTGCTGCTGGAGATCCTCGCCGACCCCACCTGGCGGGGCGCCCTGGAGCGCACCCTGCCCGAGGCGAGGGGCAAGGCGAAGAAGCGCATCGAGGACGCCCTCGCGGCGATCGAAGCCCGGGAGGCACGATGAAGATCGTGGGACTGACCGGGGGCATCGCCACCGGCAAGAGCACCGTCGCCAAGCTGATCGCTGCCCGCGGCGTGCCGGTCGTCGACGCAGACCGGGTGGCGCGCGAGGTGGTCGAGCCCGGCGAGCCCGCCCTGGACGCGGTGATCGCGCACTTCGGACGGGAGATCCTGCAGGACGACGGCCGCCTCGATCGCGCCGCTCTGCGCGCCCGGATCGCCACCGACGACGCCGCCCGTACAGCACTCAACCGCATCATGCACCCGGCCATCGGGACGGCGATCGCCGCCCGGGTCGAGGAGCTGGCGCGGGAGGGGCACCCGGTGGCGGTGGTCGAGGCCGCGCTCATGATCGAGACCGGCTCCTATCGGCTGTACGACCTGCTCGTCGTCGTGACCTGCTCGCCGCGGACCCAGCTGGCGCGCCTGCTGGCCCGCGACGGCGGCGAGCTCGAGACCGCGCGGGGGCTCCTGGCGGCCCAGCTGCCGCTGGAGGACAAGGAGGCCGTCGCGGACGTGGTCATCCGCAACGACGGCAGCCTGGAGGACCTCGCGGAGGCCGTGGACGCCGCCTGGCCGCGGATCACGGAATAGGGACGGGGGCATCGACGGGCGCGCCCAGGGCGTCAGCAGCGAGGACGTCGAGGCGCTCCAGGAAGGCGGGCACACCGGGGACCCGGACGGCCACCCGGAGCAGGGGCGCCAGGCTCGCGGTGAGGTCCACGAGCGCCCAGGTGGCGCGACGGACGGGGCTGCGATCGAGGATCAACCAGAGGATCAGGGCGAGCTGCACCAGATCGGCGATCCGGCCCAGGGCGGCGGCGGGCCGCGGTGCGTCGCGGGCGCCGGTGACCGCGGCGACGAACACGCCCTGGACCTGGCTGCGGGTGTCGCGGCTGGCGGAGGCGAACAGGCCGACCTCGTCATCGAGGAGCAGGACCTGCAGCGCACCCGCGAGCACGTCCCGGTGCGGCTCGAGCAGGGTGAGGCTGGCGCGCAGCGCCACGAGGGTGCGCTCGGTCCAGGAGGCGTCCGGCAGCGGGGTGGCGGCGAAGCGGGCCGAGAGGTCGCCGTAGAGGGCCATGACGATGGCGCCCTTGCTGGGGAAGTAGCGATAGCACAGGCCCGGGCTCACCCCGGCACGCTCGGCCAGGGCGCGCATG
>MDTC01019436.1_pt1 | contig 14588 bp, 9 predicted proteins | sample 811181 | NCBI WGS metagenome assembly MDTC01 (sample SAMN05326644, study PRJNA326480) | marine metagenome | isolation source: seawater | place: Pacific Ocean: North | collected 2011 | reverse complement strand
TTGAGCAGTAGGATGGACTGTTCAAATTAAACTTATTGTAGGTGTGAGCACTTTTAAATTATGAAAAAACCCCGAGTCTTTTGTATAGCTTCAATTGTAGCGCTTTTTGTCATCAGTGGAGTATTTGCTCAACAGACGGGAGGGCGACCACCGGTTCGCCAGCACACAGTTATTAAGAGTGGTGTATTAAAAACTCTTCCCTCTGATCAAAAACTAGGGCTCAAAAACAAGAGTGTATTCAAAAAATCAAACAAGGAACTTGAGGTGAAGGCAAATGGAATTCCTGTTCATCGAGTTGGCCAATTTCCCAGCAGGCATAATCCAAATTCAATCAAGGAACAAAATCATAATTTCTCTTTGTCTCTCAATCAGACGCCGGCAATAGAACCGATTCCTTTGCATAACGATACTGGTCGTGGACCCCCGAATATACCTTTCGGAATTGCGGTAAATGGTGTGCTTTTTGATCCGGGAACTGCTGAGTTTTATATGGGAGACCGAAAGGCGGACTGGAATTATGAAGCCATGAGTGGGGCGGTATTACTGGGTTTAGACCATAATCATGCTCATGTACAACCCAGCGGCTCCTACCATTATCATGGTCTGCCAACCGGATTGTTGGAAAAGATTGGTCTTCACCCCGAGGAACATTCCCCACTGGTCGGATATTCTATGGACGGTTATCCGATTTATGCCTTGTTTGGCTTGAAAGATCCAGAAGATCCAAATTCTGAGATTATCAAAATGATTAGCAGTTACCGACTTAAAAAGGGCAAGCGGCCGAGCCCGCCGGGTGGAAAGTATGATGGAACTTTTAGTAAGGACTACGAATTTGTTAGGGGTTTGGGTGACCTCGATGAGTGCAATGGCCGGATTACGAAAACAAAAGAATTTCCAAGGGGCACTTATGCCTATTTTCTGACTGAAAACTGGCCGGTAATTCCACGTTATTTTCGAGCTGAGCCATTAAGGTTAAGAGGTGGGATGCATCAAAGAAGAGAAAATCGAAACAAAATTCCGCTAAGAAAATCAAAGTAGTGATTGATCAAAACTCTTTTTCTACAGCAAGTTACCTGATCAAAATAATTTCAAAAATTTTCTTCCTGTTGATCAAGGGACTGAATAAAGTAATCTGATTACCATGAAAATATACCTTAGTCTTTTCTGCATAATTTTATCCTCTTCCTTATTTTTTGTTCAAGGTAGAGAGCCAGAATTAATGAAGTTAAGACCCTTTATTTCAGCCAAAACAATTTGTCTAAACCCAGAGTATTTGGTTTTTTTGCCCAGGCAGAAGGATTCCAAAATGGCATCTCTGTTAATTTACCTACATGGTGGGGGAGGGGTAGGGAGCGATGTTCGTCGCGTTGGGATGCAGGCGAATGCCTTGGTTGAAGGCATTAATCAGTTTGGTAAGGGTCCTTGCTTCGTGGTGGTTCCACAGTGTAAAAAGTCGAAAAAAGATCGCGGTCGTGGTACTTGGCAAGCCGAAGATTTAAATTACTTGTTAGATGAATTGTTAGAGAAATTACCGATTGACCCCCAAAAAGTATACCTCACTGGCAATAGCATGGGAGGATACGGATCTTGGTTATGGGGTGGACACAGCCCCAGCCGATTTGCTGCAATTGCTCCAATTGTCGGAGGCATTGGACCGGGCGGTCCTAAGGATGTGACACCTGATCTTGACCAATGGGCCGCCAACTTGGCAAAAGTGCCCGTTTATGCTTTTGCCGGAGCCAAAGATAAAGTTGTTCCCGCGGAAAGATCGGAGCGCATAGTTGCGGCGATTCGTAAGGCAGGAGGCAAGCAGGTAAAGATAAAAGTTTATCCGGATCAGGGCCACAATGCTCGACAAGTGGTTTACTCAACAAGAGAGTTCTACGACTGGATGTTTTCTAAAAAGAGCAAATAGTATACAGGTTTTTGGATAAAGGCCTCCAAGTCAGCTTGCTTCTATCAAGACGCAGCCTCGAGTAGCTGATAGAGGCTTTTGGCAGCGTTCAATTCATTGATCCAGTCTTCAGGTATTGAGCTTTGCCCATTTGCTGCGCCAAGAATCATCCCAAGAGCTAGTCCACGGGCACAGTTATCACCACCTGCCATTGCATTCGCAATGAAAGCTGTTTCGGTGTCATCGCCGTGTTTAATTGCTAAATAGAGTACCGAGGGGAGGGCGGATGAAATGGAACAGGCCGGGCCTAATTTGGTAATCGCGTCCACTGTGTCTTCTGAGAGCACGCTGTCTGCTTTTTTGAGTGCCCACTCAGGTGCCGTTTCATCGAGCGTGTCAAGTAAGTTGGCTCCATGTATGAGTTGATAGCCTGATTTGGCGAGAAAGATGGCCGACTCTTCCGCTTCTTTGGATCGATGGGTAAGCATGGTTTGCTCGACCGAAGCCCGTACCACTTCCTCTTCGGAAGAATTTGAAAGAAAGGAAATAAGAGGGGCAATGCGTGCGGGACCCGCAATTTCGACCGAGTCACTTCCTCCTTGAGTCTTGTCAGTTTGGTTTTGAACATTGCCCAAGGTAGTTTTGGTCGCACCGTCCACATAATCGTTATAGTCAAGCCACATACCAAGCCATTCCTCCATAAAACGAGAACGATTCCATGCTTTTTCTTTTATAAGAAAATTTAATAGGCATAAGGCTTGATCTCCGACATGACCTTGTTCACCTGCTTGCTTGTGTGGATGGTAGGAATGAGTTCCGGGAGTTTTGTAATGCGTGATCTGTCCGTGTTCCTTGGCCAGTTTATCGGAATCGTAAATCCAGTGGACTCCCAATGAAAGTGCATCGGCACAAAAGGAGCCAAATAAAATCCCGGCTTGTTTATTTTTAAATTCGTTCATGTTGGTAAAAGACATTCATACTGTGACAATTTTAAGAATTAGACCTAATGAGGTCTTAACTTTTAAATAATTACACCCAAGTCAGCAAAAAAAATTTCTAGAAATAAGTGGGCTTTGGCTTGATGAAGAAGTCTTAAATTCGTTCAAAACTTGTAAATCTTAAGATTTAAGGATTGGTATGCACTTACAATGAGGATGATATATAAAATCTATGCACAATAAAATAAATAGTAAATTTCTTCGCTTAATACCCAAATTATCAATTTCAGTAACAGGGATCGCATTTTTTACGGTAGCCACTCTAGGAGGAGCAACCAATTTTAAATCTCATCTTAGGAAGGATGTCACTCGTCCATTTATAAGCGAAGAGTACTGGCCAAACCCCCAAATGGACTGGCAGCTTAATAAAGGCAAAATGGAAGTGATGATAAGCAGTATTGGAAAGACACATGATGTCCATGTTTTAACCCATCAATTAAGGTCAGAGCCGGGAGATTTTACTCAATCGGTTCGCCTGAGTATTGAAAGTATAAACTCAAAAAAACCTAAACTGGCTGGTTTTAAATTTGGAATCACTGGGGCAATGCCTGAAGAATACCGCTCAAATTTATTTGGAAGTTCTGGTTATGTGGTTGGAGTGACTTCCGGCGGGCAACTCTTTGGTCCTGGTGGTGAAAGTAAAGAAAGGCTTACTAAATCTGCATTAAAAAATCTGCATTTAATTTTAAAAGTGAAACATAAAGAGACTGGATTTGAATATGTTTTGGAAGCAAGGAAAGATGGTAAAATAATTGATACCCCACCTCTTATTACTTTAAAAAAAACCGTTCGTTCCAAAAAAAGTTTACTTGGAAACCTCGCATTATTTGCGGGCTACTTAGACAAAAATCACACGCCTTCCATACCCGCAAATCTTGAAAATTTTCAGGCGGATGCCACTTTTTGGGACTGGGAAATTTCCGGAAATAAAGTGAGGGAAAATCATAACCAAACCTTTGGCCCGATTTTGTGGACTCAATATACCCTTCATCGAGGAACGATGAAAATGACGGCACAAATTTCCCCATTGGGAAAAGAGAGTACGGAAAATGCATACCTGGAACTTTTTAAAGGAGGACAGTGGCAAAGAATAAAAAGTTCAGAAATTCACCATTATGCAAGCACCGCTCATTTCCGTTTGGAAAACTGGAATGATCAAAAATCGGTTCCTTACCGCGTGGTTTTAAAAGATGGCAATGAAAGCAAAAAATGGGAGGGAATTATAAGAAATGATCCGAAGGACAAAGGCACCATTAAACTTGCGGCTTTGTCATGCATGAAAGATGCTGCCTTTCCCAATCAATATGTACAGCAGAATGTTTTGGCACAAGATCCGGATATTTTGTTTTTTGCGGGTGACCAACTCTACGAAAGTAATGGCGGTTATGGGATTGTCAGGGCTTATCAGTTGGATGAGGTGGCGCGGGCTTCCCTGAATTATCTCCAAAAATACTGGATCTTCGGATGGAGTTTCAGAGAGGCGATGAAGGACCGTCCATCTATTGTAATTCCGGATGACCACGATGTATACCACGGAAATATTTGGGGCTTAGGCGGGGCTCCGGTGCCCGAGGGTGGAAGCAGAAACAGTGACGGTGGTTATGAGATGCATCCGGAATGGGTGCGGATGGTCGAGCGCACCCAAGTTTCAAACCTGCCTGATCCCTATGATCCAACCCCGGTGCTCCAGGACATTGGGGTGTATTATACGGATTTTAACTATGGCAATATAAGCATGGCGATCATTGAAGACCGCAAGTTCAAGTCTGGACCCTCTCAGGCAGTGGATGCCATGACTCACTTGGGCCGGGTAGACCATGTCCGAGATCCCGAATTAGATCCCAAGACTCTGGATAAACCGGGGTTGGAACTCTTGGGTACCAGGCAGGAAATGTTTTTAGAAGAATGGGCCAGTGATTATCGTGATGCTTCAATGAAGGCAGTTCTTTCGCAATCTCCTTTCGGGGCGGTGGCAACTCATCACGGCGGTGGTGCGGACAAGAATCTTTTGATTGCGGATTTGGATTCTAATGGCTGGCCACAATCGGGTCGGAACCGAGCGGTTGATCTAGCAAGAAAGGCACATGCGATAATGATTCATGGAGACCAGCACTTGGCCACGGTCGTGCAGCATGGGATCGAAAATTGGAATGATGGAGGATTTTCTTTTGCAGGAGCAGGAATTTATAATGGATATCCCCGACTATGGGCACCGAAAGAGCCGGGAAAAAATAGACGGGCAGGAGCACCTCATTACACTGGAGAATTCTTGGATGGATTCCACAACAAAATTAATGTTTGGGCAGCAGCCAACCGTGTGGACAAACAATATCCCGAACAGGTAAAAGGAAAAGATTTAAACATGCTCGAGAAATTAAACTACTCAGCTTCTGGCTATGGAATGGTAAGGTTTCATAAAAAGGAACAACGAATTACTTTGGAGAGTTGGCCTGTTTACAAAGATATGGATTCAGAGGTCATTAATTACAAAATGCATGCAGGTTGGCCGATAGAGGTATCAATTGCTCAGCAGTACAACCGAAAACCTTTCGCTTACCTGCCTGAAATTCAGTTTGGGAGCAAAAAAGGTTCCGTAGTACGAGTTTTCAAAGAGTCTTCTGATGATTTGGTGTACGCAAGGAGGGTATATAATGAGAATTTCCGACCTAAGGTCTTTGAGCCCGGTAGTTACCGAGTAGAATATGGTGAGTACGGAAAAATGTCGGTTTTGACCAAACAAATAGCTTCGAATAAGAAGTGAATAATGACTAAGTGTTTGTGTTTTCTGAGAATTATACCGGGCAGCTTTTATGAAGAGATTATCAATTTTCTTGGCATGTGCTCCTTTAATTATGGCTTTAGCAAGATGGTTTATGGATGGATCTCGTTTCGCTTTCTGGGTAACAAGCGTAGAAACATTCAAGGAAATTCCAATTGTCGAAGGTATGCCGGAATTAGGGACTCAGACACAAATAATCTGGGAAGAAAGATTTGTCAGTGGTATCGAAACCCCATTGCTTGGTTTGCTCCTATCTATCTTATTACTTGGGATATTTCATTTGCTTAAAACTCATGGTTTCACGAAAAAACCCTGAGTCTGCAATTTTGAAAATGAACAAAATGATCATTCTTGGAATTTCAGCGTTCAGATTCCTTCATTGCCTGTATCCAAAATAATACCCCGCGTTGTTTCCAATACTTTATTCGAGGTAAATAAAGTCACCTGACAAATCAATCCGTTCCCATTTGACATTCACTAAGTCATTCTCAGCGGGGAATGATACTGAACTGATTTCGATTTTTGCGGATTCACAAATCTTAATGCCATTGTTGGTGAGCCATCGCTTGGCCCGTTCAACCATGTCAGCCTGTGAACTTTCAAGGGAATCGATACCAGTCATGTTCTTGACCGGAGAGAATTCTTCAAGTCGATCAGCTTCTAGAATCAATGGATTTCTGGCAAATGGGAGTGCGTCGAAAACGAAAGTCTCGAACTTGACTGCATTGGGTATTTTTGGGGTGATAATTTCTCCTGCTTCATTCAAATGGGCGACTTTCTTTTCCGCTCTGTGATAGGGAAGCTTAATTTTTCCACTGGCGAATTTTTCGATGAAATCACGACGTAAAATATGAATTGCGGGACTGCCAGCCCGGTATCTTATACGCCCATCCTCTTCTTTTTCTAAAGCTTTTTCTTCGGGAAGATCGGAGTATTCAATAATTGTAATCCGTTCGCCAATGGATACGAAATTTCCCAGTTTTTCAAAGGGCCCAGTCTTGGTCAGGGATCGACTCGACATATCGGAATTTTGGAGGTCATGAAGCCCGAGGAATAGAGGATTGATTGTGCTAACCAAAGGATTGTCGACTTGAAAATAAGAAACATGTTCGATGCCCCGCTTAGCCATATCGGAGATTGAACCGGAATCAATAAGTGCCTTGAGGGAACCGCCATGTCCATCGGGTGAGAGAGCTAAACTGTCTGAGTCAGCAAGAAGAAGGTTGCCTTCGAAGTCGGTCGCCGGCATTACCCCTTGAGCAAAAAACTTGATGTTTCCCCGGTCTAATCCGTAGAAATCCATTTTCTCGAAGTGAGCAAGGGTTGCACCAAGATTTAATGGGCTACACATGACATACCATGGAATTACAACCTCATATTTCCTCGAAATTCCAAGGATCTGTTCAGCAAATAATTGAAAGAGCGTTTTGCCTTTAATTGGACTGACTGGGAGCGTTCCTTTGGGTCCATTGTAACCCAAGCGCGTGCCTTGTCCTCCAGCGACGGTGAATGCGGCAGTTTTTCCGTCTCGGATGAGTGATTCTCCATGAGCGAAGGCTCGAACATAGTGCTCTTTCTGTTCCTCGTTTTCTGCTTCGAGAGGGAGATAAGAAGCAGGTCCATACTCTTTCGGTAAAACAGACTGATTCGGTTGAAAGATACATTCATTCAAGGCGACAGTAAGTTCATCCCAGTCAAGTACTTCAATCTGTTTGGCAAGTTTGGGAGCACTTGCGGAAAGTTGATTCATTCGAAGTTTGTTTTTTTCAATAACATCCATGGTTGGAGAAACACCTAGGGAGTAAAAGACTGTGTGGCAATTTTCAATCCAGTCACAATCAAGCCCGAATTCTGTAAAAAATAATTAATTTCCGAAATAAACGGATTAGGATAGTAATTCCATTTGGGGCTTCCCTTTATGTGCCACGGTAAAAGGGCGGACGGTTGGACTGTAGAGAACATAATCAACAGGGATGCCCAATGCGTAGGCAATGCTTGCATTAAAATCAGGAATTGTCATTAAACCATCAATAACTTCCTCTGCACCTTCAGATGTTTTTCCATGTACATATCCACCTTTGAAACCACCCCCGGCGAGGACGCTGGTGAATGCCTGTGGGTAGTGATCACGACCCACATTTTGATTGATCTGAGGAGTCCGACCGAATTCGGTGGTTAACACGACAACAGTATCCTTGAGCTTGCCAATTCGCTCTAAGTCATCAAGCAGGGCTGCCACAGCTTGATCCATAGTGTGGCAGAGTTCCGGGAGGGAGGTGAAATTATTTTGATGCGTATCCCAACCACCAAAACTTACCTCCACCGTGCGCACATCTCTTTCCACAAGACGACGGGCGAGTAGGCATCCCTGGCCGAATGGTTCCGTGCCATAACGCTGTTGGGTTTTGATATTTTCCTCGTGAATATTAAAAGCAGCCAGGTCCGGACTGTCCATCAAGCGAACCGCATCAGCATACATATGGCCGTAGGCCCGAACCGGTTTCGAATGATACCGTGTGAGAAATTCAGCATCAATATCATTAGCCAACTTAATTCTCCTATCAAAACGATTTTTTTCAACCAATGCCTTTGCGTATTTGAGTCCGGATTCAGGTTCGTTGATTGCTAATGGCTCAAATTCGGGTTCAAAAAATCCGCCACTTCCGTGAAACCGGCTTTCCCGTCCAATAAATACTGAAGCGGGGAGGGTGGGATTGAGCTTACCTTTCAATTTGTGATACCACGAACCAATTCCTGGATGTCGAATGGTTGCCCGTTGTTGGTAACTGGTGTGCATAAAATAGTTTCCTTTTTCGTGGTCGCCTGCAGTCGAGGTTAGAGAGTTCACGATACATAACTTGTCTGCATGCCTGGCCAAGTTGGGAAGATGGCTCGATACTCGGATACCATCTACATTACTGTTGATTGGTTTGGTCGATCCTTGGTTGTCATGGTTGGTCTTTAGATCGAAAGTATCGATGTGGCTCATCCCACCTTCCATGTATAGGTAAATAAGTTGTTTGGAGGGATCAGCGAGAGGGGGAATGGCACTCTTTTCACCCGCGGCACCAAAACAATTACTTGCGGTCACACCAAGAAAGCTTCCCGCTGCAAGTTCAAGAAAACGGCGACGATTGAAATCAGATTTTATCATTGTATAAATGTAAATTGGCGAGAATTTAAAATAGCCCAAACGAGGTCTTCAATGGATTCTTCTCCATAAGTTTGATAATCAGAAAGAATTCTTTCCACTTCAAGACTGGTTGGCATCCGGGTAAGCATGGCCCGGTAAATAAGTTCGATTTTATCCTCCGGTTTATTCAAGGCAGCCAATAAACCACCAAGAAAAGCATTCGAGTTATGAATAGCTACATTCAGGGGACTGTTGAGCAGGTATAAAGCTTGCGGAACCGATGCATGAGAGGAGGAGTTGTCAATTACCTCCCTATCTGACTGACCAAAGTCGCGTAGAAAATGTCCTCTCTTGGCAGGTGATTCAAGTTCAACCGCCCGCGCCATTTGTCGTACAACATCACGAAAATGACGCAGGGATAATCTTTCCCTGTCCTCCCAGCGCCTGCGTTCGTTTGGATCTAGGTTTCCCAGTGCCTTTCGAGCTTTTGCCTGGGATATTCGATCAATGGTTGCCATCGTTGAAGAGTTCGTGGAACTATTCATCATGGAACTTCCCATCATCATGGTTGGACTTGCTTTGTTGTCTTTGAGGTCAACTAATACCAATTCGCGACTCTTGTTTTCCATAGCACGGACTTTTCCTTTGAGCTCATCAGTCAGTTTTTTTGCGAGTTCATTGTTGGATTGAGCATAGGCGGAAGATATTTTTTTCTCGTATTCAACCTGTTCTGCCCGCATGTCCCTCCTTTGTGCCCCCGCTTCTCTGATTCTTGGCAATACTTCCTCGATAGGCCGACCCTCAAGACTTTGGTATATTGCTTTGGTGCGGGCAATTCGTTCCTGTGTTCGCTTCCTGTTGGGGGCATAAGTGTCAACATCAGTGAGAATGAGCGTGGTGATCGAATCCCAAATTTGTTCAGCACTCATTCTCTTTAACAGAGGGCCGGTAAAATGGAACACCATTCCAGGTGAATGATCCTCCAGATGCATTTCTCTGCGAAAAAGTTCGGTGTGAAAAAGAACACTTTGAAAGGCTCGGATATCGTATTCAAGATCTTGCATTAAATTCTCAAGAAAACTGAGCAATTCTGGTTGGCCAATTTCCGTACGATCCGTGAGATTATCAACGGGTTCAAAAATACCGTGGCCAAAAGCTCGTTTCCAAAGTCGATTTACAATGACTCGAGTGAAGCGAGGATTTTCGCGAGAGGTTAACCAGTCTGCATAAGCATTTTTTCTTTCCGTCTGATCTTCGAGGTGTGGGATTTCTGGTCCAAACATACTACCAGGTTTCACAATTTCCCCCGGAGATCCATTATCATACTGATAGTCATGTGGGAGTTGCAGGGGTTTATCTTTGTGATGTTTTATCTGAACATTAGAAATGTGGCCATAAAGCATATTGACAGTTTGAGAAACTGGATCGTCGAAATCGGATACTTTTTTTCGAGCTTTTATTCCGCGAAGTGCTGCGTTTTTAAAATCTTCTTTTGTCAGTTTGTTTCGTTCAAGGTAACCCGGTGCGTAGGGTTGGCTTAACCATTCATCGATTCTTGACTCATCATGCATGTGAGGAAAATCCTCAAATCCAGTTGCTTCCGCATAGGCTTTATTTCTTCTTTTTCCAAAATCTTGATAAACTTGCTGTCGATTTGAATCTTTGGTCACGCCCATACGAGCATCAAAATCGTAGGTATAAGCGGCCATTTTGAAATAATCCATTTGGGTCCATTTGTCGAAAGGATGGTCGTGACACTGAGCACACTCCAACCGAGTGCCTAAAAATATACGAACCGAATTCGACATATTGTCGAGTGCCATACCTGCATCACGCAAATAGTATGCAGCAGCGGGGTTGTCAAAAATCAGTCCGTGTCCACTTACCAGCTTGTGTACAAGTTCATCATAGGGCGTGTTTTCTCTTACCTCTTCCTTGATCCATTCCCGATAATAAAGCGTGTAATCAATATTGGTGGGTATTCGAAGAAGGTCCGCCCAAAACTGATAGTGATGGGCAGTGTAGCCGGCATCATTCGAGAGCAGTTTTTGAATCAGTAATGAATGCTTGTTTTGGGAGGTGGAATTAATAAAATCATTTGTTTCTAAAATCGTGGGTATGCGACCGATGATTGATAAATAAACCCGACGCAGAAATAGCCCGTCACTAATTAATGGATTGGCTTCTAGGTTTTCACTCTGTAGGTGTGATATGATGAATTCGTCGATTTTTTGAGCTGCCGGGATCGGGTCAAAAGGTGTAGATTCAAGGGATGATTTCTGGTTGGATGAATCCTCTCTAGATTTTTTATCTGCGTGAACAGATTGTAATGTTGGATCCTCGCTACTGGCAAAAAAGTATATTAAAAATCCAATAAGAGAAATGGAGACAAAGACCGTACCAGCGAGAATATAAATTTTCTTACGGCCACTTTGAGCAGGCTTGACGGGCCGCGTTTCTGATTGGGTTTTCGCCCGAATGGTTGAAGTTACGCGAGAATCGCGTTTCTGAATCTCAAGAGGTGGTTTTTTCTTTTGTTGAGTGGAAGTTTCAGAGACACCGGGAACCAGTGATAATTTGACCCAAGTTGCACCATCATAGCAGGCAAGATCATTACCATCAAAGTTTCTTGTCTTGAGATATCCTTTCAGTTGAGCAACCGTGAAGGGCCCAAAGTTTTTCCCTTTTTTATGAACATATATTTTCATAGATTATTGTTCATCCAAAATTCTTTTTAATTGAAGAAGATTACTATTATTTTGGTAAAGATAGTCAATACTAGCTGAATGTGCGTCACTTCGATCCGACACAATCTGCTTGAATTGCAGATCATTTTTGACGGTCTCCCTGGCTTGTTTTCGTTTTTTTGAAATTTCCTCAGTGCTCACAAAAAGTTGAGGGTATTGTTCCTCCAGATGCTGTTGAGCTTCCTCAGATATTTTCAAGAGCTTCTGATATTCCGGATTGTGTTTGTATTGGTGCCGTGTTTCCTCCAAAACCGCCTTTTTTTTTGCATCAGGTAAATCAGACAGAATGGGATTTTTACCAACTAAATATTTATCAAGGGCTTGTTTTGCACGGAAAGTGGAAAATAGAATCTTTTTATATTCGGGGTCTTTCTGATGTAATTCCTTCCGCATATCTTGAATCATCTTTTGAAAATCTTTGTTTGTGAGGAAAGCGTTCGGGAAGTGTTCGAATTTTTCTTTGTCTAATTCCTCGACCCGGTTGATTAGATCTCGATATTTTTCGTCCTTCATAAAGAAGAGGGCGTGCAGGTTTCTTTTGAGAATATCATGTTCTTCCTGCACCGTTTTATTATGTGGGAAACGATCCATGCGAGTTTTGATGAGAGAAAGATTTTTTTCCTGCTCAGGGTGCGGTCCAGCTTGAAAAACCTGAAGGTTGTCAAAAGAAGCACCCGACTGATCCACTTGGAATGCAAAGTAGTTTCGATTTTTTTTAATTACTGGGTGCTGTGCATAGACCATGTATTGATGATCCAGATGAGCAATCACTTGATCATCGATAAATTCGATGGTCATGCCATACCACTTTTCATCTTCAAAATTATAGGCACATTCATCATGACGCATGGGAAACCATGGTCCTTCACTATCGTATGCGGTTTGTATAAAAAAATGATCTTTGCGGATATGTACCACCGTGTTGTAACTTCCATTTGAACCAGTGACTAATCGGATGTCTTCGGCTCCATTAAACTGAAAATCAAATCTTATTAATGCATCCTGAAAGTTTGGATCTTTGTAAAAAATTCTTTTGTTGATGCCATTAACTTTATTGCGTACAAGAACCCCTTCTTCCACCTGCCATTCTTTTTGGAAAAACCAGTTCTGACTTACCTGACCTTTTGAGAAGTGTTCCCCGAACAGCAAGTTTCTTGTCTGAACGAGCAAGGGACGGGACGGAATCTGAGCCCCAATATTTTCACGCCATACCTTTAAGTCGTGCTTAAGTTTCTCAAGAACTTTTGATTTTGACACTGCCAGGTTCTTTTTTTCTGAGGGGTCATTTTTTAGATTAAAAAGTTCAAATTTATCAGTTCTTGCAGGGTCAAAGAATTCAATTAATTTCCAATCTCCACTTCGGATGGCTCCACTTGATACCCCTCCAAGAAAGTGCGGTTTGTCTAGGGGGTAGTGCCAATAAAGGGAATCCCTCGAGACAACTGAAGAGGCATTCCGCCAAGTGGCTAGATTCGAGATCCCATCCAGTCTTTGCTTGGGATCAGGTTCGATATCTGCCGCTTCCAGAAGAGTGGGATAGAAATCATGATTAACCACGGGTTGGAAACAGGTAACCCCCGATGGAATATTTCCGCCGGGCCAGCGAATGATCAGTGGAACCCGGATTCCGCCCTCATATAACTGACTTTTTCCGCCACGAAGTGGATCGTTGGAAGTGACATTTGTCTCTCCTCCGTTGTCGCTGGAAAAAATAAAAATGGTATTTTCAGAAAGACCGAGTGAATCGAGCTTTTTCATTAAGAGTCCAACCCCATCGTCAATTGATTCGAGCATCGCTGCAAGGTGCGGGTTATGATCCTGAGCCCAATATTCACAGTCTTCTCCTGTGAGACCGGCATCATCGCAGAGATAACATTTCGACCTGCTAGCCTTTCCAGGAGGGTGTTTTTTGCGGTATTTATTTACAAGGTCAGGTCGGCCATTTAGAATGGTGTGAGGAGCATAATGGCTCAGGTATAAGAAGAAAGGTTTATCCTGATTCCTTTCAACGAAATCAACGGCTTCCAAATTTAAGCGGTCGGTTAGGTATTCTTTTTCCCCCATTCGATTGTTAGGAATATCCAACCATCGAATGGGCTGGGTACGGAATATATAAGGCCAGAAATTGGCTCCATTCCCTACGCCTTTAATTTCACTCCCGATATTCCAATCAAATCCATGATCATTAGGCCTTACCTCAAACTGAGCATCTTGATACTTGTACCCCGTGAGGTGCCACTTGCCTACCATTCCAGTGGTGTATCCGTTTCGCTTAAGCATTTTAGGTAGGGTGACTTGGCTGACTGGAAGGGCGTTGGAAGAATTGGGTCGAAGGTAGTCGAGAATACCAACGCGGGCAGGATGTTGACCGGTAAGCAAGGCAGCCCGATAGGGTGAACAAACTGGTGCAGCTGCGTAGGCTTGGCTAAAGCGCATCCCTTGCATAGCCAGCTCATCGAGATGGGGTGTCTCGTTAAAGGAGTTGCCGTAACAGCCGAGCTCAGCCCAGCCTAAGTCGTCCGCTAGCACAAAGATAATGTTTGGTTTTTCAGCATGCAGGCAAAATCCAAAAAGGGAGAAGAGGAGGTAAAAATATTGAGCGAATAGAAGTCTCATTTAAAGGAAAGACTAATTGAACACCTGGATGATTTTTGATCAGCGAAAAAAGCCAAATAGTTCGGATGAGTAGCATTTTGCTCGATGAAATTAGCTCCATTTAAATCTGGGTTACCATTAAGTTCGCTTTGATCTAACCATGGCTCAAACTTTACACGAAGGGGACAGTTTGAAACTGTAATCAATTTCTTCTGTCCTCCCAAAAACCCTTTTTTTCTTTCGTATCGAACTTTGGTCCAATCATTTTGATCGCCAATGGGAATGTCGAATTCCATCCAATCCCAATTTGTGGGCATGGAGTCCTTAATATGAAATATATTGTCCGGTATTGAATAAGATATTCCGGCAAAGCCTTCAAGAAAAAGAAGGATTTTGCCGGCATTAAAATTGGAATATTGATCGCCAAATAGGGCAAGGTCCC
>MDTC01165088.1_pt1 | contig 14589 bp, 11 predicted proteins | sample 811181 | NCBI WGS metagenome assembly MDTC01 (sample SAMN05326644, study PRJNA326480) | marine metagenome | isolation source: seawater | place: Pacific Ocean: North | collected 2011 | reverse complement strand
GGAAGAAACAATCCAATTCACTCAACAACCGGTCAGAGTTTGTGAATTCCTTCTCTTTCTTACGGGCAAGTTTAAATTGATGCTCCAATCGATGGGAGCGAAAGAATTCAATCCAGTCTTCACTTTTCGGATTGGGTTGCGGCGTGGACCCGATGCAATTGTCTATTTTCCATCCAAAGTGGGGCTGTCTTATTTTGTGCAAGTTGGCAAGTGCCTCGCCCAACCTGGATTCTCCAAGCTTGGTGGAGGAACCCTCTTTTACAAAGGAGAGTATCAAAAATGAACCGTCCGGAAAGGACCCAAAAGAAATTACCCGGGGAACTTGAAGGGTGGAAGTTCCTTCAATTTCTTCCAAGGCCTTGGCTTCGGCTTCAAAAAAAGGAAGAAATCGAATTTCGTTTTCCTTGACGAAAAAATCCCGATTATCAAGAGAACGGATTCGGGAGGCTCGATTGATACAGCCTCCACTTAAGGAAGATTTTTCAGCCAATTCAAAGGGCAAACCAGTGGCCAGGGTAATTGCCTCGGGGATACTCGAAAATTGCTTCTGCTTATTCAATCCGGCTAGATTTCTTCCTCCAGTTTATCCAGTAGTCGCTCGCATCCATCTTCCAGTAGGTCGAGCACTTTTTCAAATCCTGAAGCTCCTCCGTAGTAGGGATCGGGAACTTCCGAGTCGGAAGTCGAAACATAATCGCAGAATGGTTGAATTTTTTTTCCGAGCTCGGGACTGGGAGCTAATTGTTGAAGTTCAGAAAAATTAAACTTGTCCATCGTGAGAATAAGGTCGGCATGTTCGAAATCTTCGTCAGTCACCATGCGAGCAGAACCAGTAGTTTGAACCTCTCGACCGCGGGCGGCTTTTTGCATACGGACATCGGGAGGGTTTCCATGATGCTGGGAGATTGTTCCAGCGGAGTCGCAAGTTATTTTATCACTAAGTCCACGCTCGGAAACGAGCTTTCGAAAGGTAGCTTCGGCGGCGGGGGAGCGACAAATGTTGCCCCAACATATGAAAATGATATGCATATTGATAACACCCATGCCAAGGATCAGTATCGAATTCAAGGAGTAAAACGAATTTGTTCCTGTCCTTCACTCAATTCTTATTACATCCAATCTCTATGCAATGACTACTTCTCTAACTATACTCGGATGTGGTTACCTCGGTAGTGCATTGGCTGATGCCGCACTTGCCTCCGGTTGGATGGTTTCCGCCCTTACACGCAATTCAAAGACCGGTGATCTTTTGAGGGCCAAAGGAGTCATTCGAGTAGTGGAAGAAAAAATAGAGGAACAGACTTGGCATGCTCAATTGGACCCCAACCAAGATTTTGTGGTTAATTGTGTGGGTGCTTCTTCGCCAAGTCTCGAAGGGTATCAAAAATCATACATCGATGGACAAAATTCGATTTCCAGTTGGCTGGAGAGTGGCAGTGCGAAAAAATTCATTTTCACAAGTAGCAGTTCAGTGTACCCACAATCAAAGGGTGAAGAAATTGACGAACAAGCGGGACACCAGGGAATCTCGGAGCGTGGAAAACTCCTTCTGGAAGCGGAAAATATTTGCTTGTCCCTTAATTCTGCTGAGCGGAAAAGTTTTGTTCTTCGCTTCGCGGGTTTGTATGGACCTGGTAGACAATTGCTGATCGGTAAGGTAAGGAATGGCGAACAGTTGAGTGGAAATTCCTCACGCTTCCTAAATTTAATTCATCGTCAGGATGCAGTGCGGGCACTTGTTGCGGTCTTGAACTCTTCCTGTCATGCAGAATCAAGAATCTACAATGTATCAGACGGCGAACATGCCACTCGTGGCGAAATCATTGATTGGTTGTCAAAAAAATTAAAGCTGCCCAACCCCGGCTTCGAAGAAAATGATCACCTCTCTGCTCCCAACCGTAGGATTTCCAATGCTTTACTCCAATCTGATTTTAATTGGGCACCCCGTTATTTATCTTTTCGTGAGGCATACGAAGAAATGCTTGCAAGTTAGGTTTGTAAAACATTCAATGTTGTCATGGTAGGCGTAGGAAAATTACTTAAGCAGGCTCAAAAAATGCAGCAAAAGATGGAAGAGGCACAGGCTCTTTTGTCGGAGGAAATACTCGAAATTAGCGGAGGCGGTGGAGCGGTGTCGCTCAAAATATCCGGACAAGGTGAGTTCAAGGAACTAAAATTGGACCCGGAATTTTTAAAAGAAGACGCGGAATTTGTTTCCGAAGCAATTCTTCAGGCAATTATTGACGCTTCGGAACAAGCGAAGAAAAAGAATGACGATGCTATGAGCGGATTAACCGGTGGCATGCAAATGCCCGGTCTTTTTTGAAGTTTCTTGACTCCCCAGTTCGATAATCTTGTACAATCCCTCAAGGGTCTGCCCGGCTTGGGCTACCGATCGGCCGAGAAAATTGCCCTGTATTTACTGGTTGAAAAGCCGGAGCGGGCAAAGGAATTAATTGACCGAATTTCGGTTGCCTCCCATTCACTTGGACCCTGTAAAAATTGTGGCAACCTCACGGAAAATTCGCTGTGTTCAATTTGTGAATCCGAGGAACGGGAGGGCAGTACTTTATGCGTAGTGGAATCTGTGACCGATCTGTATGCAATGGAACGAGCCGGGGTTTTTCATGGAAAGTATCATGTTCTACAAGGCAAGCTTTCGCCAATCCGTGGAATTGGACCGGAACAATTAAACATTTCTACTCTGGCCCTGCGTCTCGAAAAAGAGGAGGTAAAGGAAATCATTTTGGCGCTGGGAAATGATATTGAGGGAGAAGCAACCTGCCATTATCTGAAGGAAGAGGTGATTGGTGAAAAACCAATTGCGGTTACGAGAATTGGATTTGGTTTGCCGAGCGGGGCAGGAATCACATACGCGGATGAAACCACCCTGCGCAGTGCATTGGAAGGAAGAAAGATGGTAGCGGAAGACTAAAAGAGGGAGTCCTCTTGGCTTTGTTCCGTGTTTTTATCAAACAAGTTCCAAGTCTCAGTTCCGAAATCGAAAATACGGGGCATGGGAAGAGTAGAATCAAAATTAAAGAAAATCCAGTTTCCTGAACTAAACGACCAAGCAAAAGAATTTGTGAAACTTGATTCACTCACCCACAGCCATTCCAGCTGTGGGGACCAAATCCAAAGTTGCCCGTCTTCACGAATCACAGGATAAATCCACCCCAAATTCAAATGGTAGCACCATCCGGAACCAGTGGTGTAGAAATACCCTAACCACGAAGAAGAATACCAATTTGCTTCCAAGGAGTTGCTTCCTCCAAGATTTGTAAGGGATAACGCCTCAAATGAGGCGGTAATTTGAAGATCCGAGAATATTTCAATAGTGGTCGATGAGTTCCCGGAGTTCAGTAAGCTGGATCCTGACCATCCCGAAAATCTGTAGCCTTCAGAGGGAACAGCATGAATTGTAGCGGAAGTCCCGTAGGCATAGGAACCGCTGCCTTGAACAGTGCCACCTTCACTAGCAATAAGAGAAAGAGAATAAAAATTTGGACTGAATGATGCGGTTAAATTTTGGTCTCCTGAGACTGTAATTGTGGTGTCCGTAAGTAGTGGGTCAGAAATGGAATCTCCCGTCCAACCAGAAAAACTGAAGCCCGCTGATGGAATCGCCGAGATCAATGCGGTGGAGCCAAATTCATAATCCCCACTTCCCGAGACTGTGCCCCCGGAAGTGGAAGCAAATACATTAAGAGTATAAAAATTGGCGGTGAAAAAAGCAGTTATGTTTAAGTCTTCTGAAATAGTTAGGCTGGTACTGTTGAGGTCCATTCCGGAAGATCCACCGCTCCAATGAGAGAATGTATATCCATTCGAGGGACTTGCAGTAAGAGTCGCGGTCTGGCCGGATGTGTAACTTCCCGAACCGGTAGTGGTTCCTCCGGAAGTTGGCGAAGAAGTAAGAATCAATACTTTGATGTCGGGTGGTTTTTCAGAAAAAACCGCAGAAATCGAACGATCTTGATTCATTAGAACTGTGGTAGATGAATGATTACTCTCTACTATTCCATCCCCGGTCCAATGGGAAAAAATATAGCCTTCGCTGGGCACCGCATTGATAATTGCGGAATGTCCATAACTGTAATTGCCGTCTCCGGAGGCGGAACCTTGTCCAATTGTACTTATTGAAAGAGTGTTTTGCATGGGTGCAAACACCGCAGAAATCGATCGATTCTCCGACATTAATACAGTGGTTGAAGCAGAAGTGGAATCAGTGATTCCTTCTCCGCTCCAGGAAACAAAAGAGTATCCAAGCTCGGGAGAGGCGGAAATTATGGCCATGCTGTTGTGTTTGTAGTTGTCGCTGCCGCTTGTGGTTCCTCCACTTCCTGAGGAAATGACGAGCGAATAAGAACTTATCGAAAAAGAGGCAGTCGCGGATCGAGCTTGCGTCATGTTTATGGTGGTAGAACTGGCATTGGGATCAGAGATTCCATCCCCGGTCCATCCCGTGAAAGTGTAACCAGGATCGGGAATGGCGGAAACTGGAGCAAGAGTCCCATGAGTATTCGTTCCTCCTCCTTCAACCGTTCCACCAGTTTCAGCAATTAGGGTTAGGTTATAGGAGTTGAGTTCAAAATTAGCAGTGATGTTGAGGTCTGAATTGATTTCCAAAACCAGGGGGTTGTCCACACTGGATGTAGATCCTGACCAATTTACAAAACTATAGCCAAAACTGGTATTGGGGGTTGCAGTGAGGGTGATGGAATCACCATGCGAGTAAGTGCCGGATCCGGTGACCGAACCCGTGCCTTGGGGAGAAACTAAGGAGTTAATTGAATAAGATTTAATTGAAAACGAAGCAGATACTGTTCGGGCTTCCGTCATATCGACCGTGGTGGAGGCGGCAGAAGCATCAGTTATTCCACTGCCGGACCAACCCGAAAAAGAATAACCGGTATTGGGGGTGGCGGAAATCGAGGCGAGGATGCCGTGATTGAAGGAAGCACCCTCGGAGACCGTTCCACCAGAGTCGGCAGATGTAGATAACAGGTATGAGTTTAAGGAGAAATTGGCGGTGAGCGAGAGGTTTGAATTAATTTCCAGTGTAAGCGGATTGTCTGAACCGGAGTATGCCCCTGACCAGTTGTTGAAGCTATATCCTGATATGGTCGAGTATGGAGTGAGTACAGCATTTGCCCCTTGGTTGTAAACCCCACTGCCATTGACATCACCAATACCGGTTGGTGAAACTGTAATCTCTACCGAATAACTGGGCCATGCTCCATCACGACGAGTATTCCTTTGGAACATTGGCCAATCAGAGGAGGCGGGTCCAATTCCAAGGTCCAGAGAATACAAATAATTGTCGTAGCATCCGTAGATTAATTTACCAGTGTCGCTAATTACGAGCGAAGAATCCACGATCCCCTCGATCTCAAACGGACAATCCGTATCGTTCGTGTCCCATGCTTTGCTGCCGTTCTTGTCGTAGGCAAATAAATGGTTTTCCCCTGACCCGGTGTATCCAATTACATACACACGTCCATTTGCATCAACCACCGGACTGCTGTAAAACACATCACCGACAAATGCCTCCCAGTTTAATCCCCCTGCCAAGGTAGAAAGGGAGCGCATGTAGCCATCCCTCGAGACAAAAATAACTTCGTTGTCCATCCCGAGTACTGGGGAAGCATCGACACGATCACCCGTCAAGAAGCTCCAGTTTAGAGTGGCGTTGTTTTCATTGTCGGACAGTGAATAACAATAACCATTCCCGGCACCGAAATAAATGTTGCCTGAAAAATCAAGAGCCGGTGACGAAAAAATGGATCGGTTGGTATCCGTGACCTCGTCCACTAGGTAAGTCCATTTTGAGGAACCATCGGGATTAACTGCATGAAAAGTTCCATTTTCATCGCCAAAATAAATCGTGCCGTCTTGGCCCAAAGCAGCCGAGGAGGAAATTGGTTGACCGGCGAAATATTCCCAAGCCACTGATCCATTATTTTCGATAGCATAGAAAATTGAATCTTTTGATCCGACATATATTCTTCCATCCGCACCGAGGGAAGGACTGGCGGTGACGAAACTATTGGTTTCATACTCCCATAGTTTAGTGCCATTCGATGAATTCAAGGCATATACCTTGTTGTCCCATGATCCGACATACAAAGTCCCATCCGAGCCAATTGCAGGAGTCGAGTCGATCCAGTTGCCCGAGGAAAAGGTCCACTTGCTTGAACCATCCGCATTTAATGCATATAATTTATTATCATTTGATCCAAAATAAATCGATCCGCTTGAATCGACCGCAGCGGAAGAAAAGATTACCCCACCCGTTGAGGAGTTCCAATCCGCTGATGCGTGCGGAAACGGAACGACTACAGGAGTCGCCTGGGCACTTCGTCTTTCCGTCCATGTGTAAACAGAATCTCCCCAACTGCCAGAGCTTCCGCCGGTCGCCAGACCGGAGGCATAGAAAATTACTTCTCCCTCATCGGTTGCGGGTGCGGTCCATTGAAAACTCCAACTCCCGTCGGAAGATCTCCCACGGTGTTCTGCGGCATTGCTTTCAATTCCCATATCAGAGGAAACTGCGGTGAGTGAACCACTTGCACCAGCGAGTGATTTTGGCATAAACTGAAAACCAAAACCATTAGAATTCGTACCGTTTACGGTGAGCGAAAGGTCGTAAGTTTGGCCAGGAACATAGGAGGAGGGCAGACCGCTTACACTGATACCACCGTCGCCGGTGTTTACCCCTGAACCGGAGTGACAACTCGTACAATTCATGGTCTCCCCATGATAACCATTGGGTGGGTTGTTCGAATTTGCGACTAGTTGATTGGGTGCATGGATGAGTGAAAAAAATCCAACGGAGGAAATGAAAACCCTGTAACTCATTCTTTGCACGTAATTAAATATTATAATTCTACCCAAGAAAGTAATCAAGAATGAGGGCGTAAAATGATTGCAATGAATTGTTTAAATGGATTCGCAAGTTATTGTCAGTGAAAAAACTGACCCGTCTTTTGTAGTGCTAGTCAATTCTAGTTGGGCTTCGATACTTTCGGCCAGTTGTTTGGCGATTGCCAATCCCAGCCCCGTACCATGTGGTTTGGAACTGGTAGAAGGAAGAAACAAATTATCCTTTAGTCTTTCAGGAATTCCCCCGGCGTCGTCAGAGACTTCCAAAAGAATGGATTTTTTTTCTCTTCGAGCACTCAATAAAACCTTGCAGTCTGCTTTCGCCTGAAATGCATTTTCTATCAAACAAACAAGTATTGGAATGACTAAAGTGGAATTAAGATTATCCAATGAATTTTCAAGCACGGAATTTTTTTCGATCGAGACCCTGCCATTCTTAGCTGAATTCTTTGATCTGCTTTGCGATATTTCAAAAATTTCTAAAATACTCAGTTCGTAGGATTTCTTTTTTTGATCGACTTCCTGGAGAGCATTTAATGATTCGGAGACCAAGTCTTGAATTTGTCGGTGAACCGAGCGGATATCTTCCGGGGAATCTTTTCCAGTTTCCCTTGAAATAGCATGCAAACTTGTGAGTGGTGATTTGAGGGAGTGCATGAGGTGACTGGTTATGGCACCTAAGCTCGTTGTTTTATACGCTTGGGCCAGTTTCAAGTTTGTCCTTTCAAGTAGGCGGTTTTTGGATTCGAGCATGTCTTCGCGTTCTTGAATCCGCTTGCTCAGCAATTGAAAAATAAAAAAGAGTAAAAGACTTCCAGCTCCAATGATGAAAAAACCCTGTTTCAGTAATTGCTGGTCAATCGCTTGCCATTCATTAACGAGGGGAATATCTTCCATTTGAACTTCAAGCAGGCAGTTGTAATCCTCGAGCTTAATTCCAAAAACCAGAGACCAAGTTCCATCGTTCAATCTTCTGGATGAAAATTCGAAATTCCTGACTTCGTAAATTCGTTCTTTGCCAATTTTTCTTTTTTTGGTGTCGGTGGGAAGGTCAATGGAGGCACCCTTGGAATCGAAGGCAAAAACTTGAATGATTCGGGGTATCGCGAGAGCCTGCAGCGCAATTTGTTCGAGAAATTCATTGGGCTTATGAATCAGTTCAGGTAATCCCAAGTCCAGGAAAGCAAGGTCTTGGTCAAGGAATTCGAATTCCAGGACCTCGGTTATTTTTTGAATTTCATTTTGCAAAAGATAGACTTCGGATTCCACAACTTGGTTGCGGAATTCAGAGCGTGACTGAAAGAGCATAGCTGTGGTCAAGCCAGCGGTCAGACTGAGACAGAGCCAGAAACCAAGCCATTCTTTTCGAATCTTTTTCATTCTATATTTCCCAACTTATGCCGGTTGACCAAAAAGCGGAATTGTACTCATAATCCATTGAATTCGAGAAATCTTCCTCGTATGACCATTTGAAATATAGATCAATGTTTTGAGAAACTGGTCGAGAAAAAAGAGAATTAAACCTTATACTTTTTCGCTCAAACTTATCTCCGCTGTCAACCGAACGATAATCGTATGAAAATCGTGAGGCAGAAGCTCCCAGTTCGATTAGCCAATTTTTCCAGTTTGCTTCTTGAGAGAGAGAAACGGAGATTTTTTGGTAGTCGAAATATCCACCGCCGTCATCTTTGAGTTCAGACCATGAAAATTTACTTGTGGTGGAGGTAAAAAAACTATGGCCGTTAAATTTTTTAAGCTTGATTCCGGCTGCTTTAATCAAGGTGGTTAATTTTTCTTCCGACATGATACTTCCATCCTGATATCTTTTCTTACGCTCCCGATAGTGCTTTTCCTGAACCGAAGCATTTAACTTCCAGTCGAATGAATCAAAAGTTCCTTTTATTGAAAGGGAGATTTTATGATCCTGATTATCGTCTGTGATCTCGGCAAAGTCCTCTTCGCCGACAAAAAATTCGAGTGAACCGCTTACTTCTTCAGACCAGCTGTAAGAAAAGTAAGGAATCACTTCAGATTTATTTGAAGTCATTTTCATGGAGTAGGGGAGTCCCAGTTCAGAAAAGTCAAACCCTTGGTTGTAGTAGACATGACGAAGTCGAATCCCGTAGGTTGTTGAAGAACCCTCCGGCGAGTAGGCATGATCGAATTGTCCGAGGAGAATACTGGTGGACTTGATTTCGGGGAGGTCTCTGAATCCTTTGCCTTCGCCATACAAATAGAAATAGGTAAAGTATTCAGGTCGGCCCTGACGAAGGAAAAAAGCTTCAATGGAAGATTCAATATAATAGGAATCTTCTCTCAGGAATGGCCCATACAGAGGATTATCGGAATAACCCACTCCAAGATCGCCCGAGTAGGAGGGTATCCAATGAACGGTTACAGTTTCTTTTTCTTCGGTTAATTCCCAAGTGTTTTCTCCAAAGAGCATTGCGTTGAGTTCTTCCTCCGACAAAGTCGAATTTGAATCCACTTGTCCCAGAAGAGAAAGGGCGGGAAAACAAAACAAGCAGATCCTTAAGCAGGTGGGGGGATATAAGAACACACTCAAATTGAATCAGCTTAGCGTGAAGTGAGCAATAAAAACGGGGCGACTTGCGTCGCCCCGTTTGTGATCGAAAAATAATTGTGAATGCAATTATAGATCGGAAGTTCTCGTTGCTTCAGTTTCTACGAGTGCTCGAATGTCTTCCTTCACTTCCTTTGCTTGTGTTTTAATTTCCTGGTGTTTGTCTTTGTTGCTTTCCTTAAAGTCAGCAATCATTGCTTTGCGTTCGACTTCGCTGGCATCCTTTAGGTTTTTATGAAGTTCCTTTTGAGCGACTTCTATTTCTTTGCGCTTTTCTTTGAGGATTTCAACTTTTGCCTTTAATTCAGCACTTAGTTCAGGTCGTTCAGGCTTAGAGGGACGGGCAGCCTCCAAATCCTTTCGAATTGCATCATGAGCAGTTTTAATTTCTTCAAATTTGTCCTTGTTGGATTCTTTGAACGCTTCAACTGCGGTTTTAATTTGCTCTTTGGAGGCGTCTTTTCCCAGTTCATCAACTTTAGCCCGAATCTGAGTATGGAGATTTTTCTCCATTTCTTTGACCGCGGAGATTTGATCCTTCACTTCGCTGGAAAGTTCTGGTTTTTCCATACGTTTGGGTCGCTTGAATTCACCTTTCTTTGCCATTTCATCTCGAAGGGCATCCAGTTTCTTAGCTGCATCCTGCTTGGAAATCTTGCCGGATTTAACGGCACTCAACATATCGCGTTCAAATTTTTTTGGGTCTGATTTTTCGGCGTCGCTCAGTGCAAAATCCTTATCTTTTTCTGGGAACTTACCTGATTCCTTATCACTGGTTATATTCTCCTTGATCCAGTTCGCAAGGGTGGAGCTGCCTTTTCCAAATTTCCCGGGTAAATCTACATAATCCCGAAGCTGGATTTCAGGTGGCTTTCCCCAATGCTTCGGAAACAATGGTTTGGATTTTTCAATTTCAGGTCGTTCCACTTTTTGTTTTTCTTGAGCATAGGAAAAACCTGCTCCTAAGAATGTGATGAGTAAGACTGCGATTAATTTTTTCATATTCGTGTATTTCGTAAGGGGAATTTATAGGTGATTTACGATTCAATTATCATTTTTGGTGCCAACCCTCTCAAATCTCTTTAATTTCTAATTTACAATTACTTATGGAATCTTATAAAAATTAATGATACTTGAAAAACTTAAATATGGTAAATAATACCCAATTTTAATCATCTCATTTGGGAACTATTTCCCGGGGCTTTATTCTTTTGTTTTTTTAATTCGATATCGAATATAATCCCGGGGAACTCCAAGCAGGCGGGCTGCTTCGGAAATATTGCCATTTGCTTGTTCAATTGCCAATTCAATCAATCGTAGGATTTCTTTCTCCATGTTGAAACCATCCGAGGGAAAAGAAAAAGATAAATTGAGCCAGTCCCCTTCTTTCGAAAGGGATGAGTCTTCAGGGTTAGGGGAATTGGGGTTGGACAGTTCCAATTCATTCCCCTTTTCACACATCACGAGAGCTCGTTCCAATTCGTGCATTAGCTCGCGGGTATTACCGGGCCAGGAATGTGACAATAGGTATTGCTTGCTTTTTTCAGACAAGGGGACAACGGGTAGTTTGTATTTTCTGCTCAGGCCTTTGACGAAATGCATCGCAAGAGAGGCAATATCTCTTCCTCTGGTTGAAAGAGAAGGGATAGAAATTCGAAGTAAATCCAGGCGATGATAAAGATCTTCGCGAAAGTTTTTCTCTTGGATCATTTGACGAAGGTCTTGATTAGCAGCTGCAATGATCCGGACATCGATTTTAATTTCCTTATTTCCTCCGACTCTTCGGATCATCCCACTTTCAATCGCAGTTAGAAGTTTTGCCTGGGCAGGTAGTGACAAACTGGCAATTTCATCAAGAAAGAGTGTACCTTGGTCTGCTGCCTCGAACAGGCCAATACGAGCTTTTTGTGCATCTGTGAAAGCCCCTTTTTCGTGCCCGAAGAGTTCAGACTCAATCAAGTTGTCTGGAATTGCAGAGCAATTAAGTGAAATGAATGATTGATCAGAGCGGGGCCCATGTTGATGAATCCAACGGGCATAGGTTGATTTTCCGGTCCCGGTTGGTCCGTCAATCAGCAACGCCGGAAGATTTGCCAATAAGCGATTATCAACCTCAATAATTTTTTCGAGTAAGTGCAGGTCGATTTTAAAATTACCTTCAAAAAAAAGGCTTTCTGTCTCTCTCTGCCGTTGTTCTTTGTGATGCTGAAAAAGACGGGCACTCTTTCTTGAACTATCTGAATTTGCAAACATCAATGGCAATTCATCGAGGTCAAATGGTTTGCTTAAATAATCGGTTGCTCCAAGACGAATTGCTTCGACGGCGGAACGCACTCCGCCTTCACCCGTCATTAAAATGGTCAGCGTATTATCAGGTACTAGTCCTTGCCTGAGTAATTCAAGGCTCTCTCCATCAGGAAGGTTTAGGTCAAGCAGAGCGAAGTCAAAATGAAGAGATTCGAGGGCATTGCCTGCTTCTTCAATTTTCCCGCATGCGGTTACTTCCATTTCGAGCAGTTCGAATTTGGCAACCAGCCGCCTGGAAAGAATGGGATCATCCTCAAGAAGCAAAAGTTCTTTTCCTTTGAAGAAGGATTTTGATGAATCGTTGGTAATCATGAATTGAATGGAAGTCCTCGACCAAAAGAAAAGACTTTGCAATTCCTTTTTCTCCGACCATTCTATGAGTGTGTGGTTTAATTCTCTCCTCTTTTTGTTCCTGCTTGGTTTGACAACTTCCGGGGTCGGTAAAATTTCAACCTTGGGCGAAGAGCCGGATTGGAGTGAATTGGATGTTTTTCAAAATTCATGTACGCGTGCACAATTCCTGGGGAAGTTAAAAAAAATTTACAGTCCCAGAGAAAAATGGTGGGCACCATGGATACAAGTGAAAAAGCAAGAAGCTAGAATTCGAAAAAAAGCGAATTCCGAAGACTGGTATATTCTTAAGTTTTTCGAGGAAATAAAACAGGATGAAATTAATACCTTCGGGCAGGGCAAAAAAAAATCGATTCGCAAAATTGCACTGGATCCCGGTCATATCGGAGGGATTTATTCCGAAATGGAGGGCAGACATTTTTGTATCGAAGGTGGGCCGGTTGTTAAGGAGGGAGGCTTAAGTTTGCGGGTAGCCCGGAGGATAAGAGAACTTCTCGTAAAAAAGGGCCTTGAAGTCTTTCTGGTCAGAGAGAAAGAGGAGCCAGTCACTGAGAAAAGACCAGCGGATTTTGATTCTTTGGCAAAAGACTGGTTAAAGGGATTAAATTTAGACGGAATTCCTGAGGAAGAAATCAAGAAATTATTAACCAAGAGGAAAGAAATTCTCTTCTATCGGGTGAGTGAAATCCGTGCGCGAGCCAGACTTATTAACGAAGAGATTCGTCCGGATTTAGTCATTTGTCTTCATTTGAACGCGGCCCCATGGAAGAATCCTGATCAGATTGAACTTGTGGAACGAAATGATTATCACCTCCTTGTTAACGGATGCTACATGGGTGGTGAACTTGCATTTGACGACCAGCGATTCGAATTGTTGTTTCGATTGTTGAATGGTTGGGATGAAACTGAGCGGGTTCTTGCAGAAGACCTAAGCCGCTCCTTTAAGAAAAAGTCTGGTTTGCCGGCTTTTCGATACCACGGACCGAACGCCGTAAAGGTGGGCTCCGTTCCGGGAGTGTGGGGGAGAAATTTACTTGCTAACCGAATTTACAGGTGCCCGGTAGTTTTTCTGGAACCCTATGTTGCAAATTCCCAACAGATGTATAACCGAATACAAATGGGGGATTATCGCGGACATCGCCTGATCGGGGACCGAAAGCTACTATCTTTGGTGGAAGAATACGCTCAAGCTGTGGTAGGTGGTTTGCATATACAAATTCAGCAAGCGGAATGATATTATTTCTTCAAGCTTGAACCCACCATTTTCTTAACCAAATCCGAATTTGTTTCCACGGTTTCTTTGGGGCCGGTCATCTTGATGAAGATTGCACCTTGTTTGCCTTCAATAATTGCGGCCATTAATGCAAATCCGGGATTCGGGGTTTTAGGTCCAAATGGTCGGCCACTCAAAAAAGTCCCGTGTGCTTGAGCATAAGTTACTTTTATCCCTTCAAGAGTTTCAGTCTGTACCTTTTTTTCCAGGGGAACTTCAAATTGTTTCATCCACCGGTCAACATTTGCCTGCACCCCGCCTGCTCCTCCTGAACCAAAGTGAAAAAAGACGACATCTGCTTTTCCCCCTGATTGACCGCTTACTTCGAATTGAGCTTTTCTCATATTGGAAGAAGGAGGAACTGATTTCCATTCCTTTGGGGCGGAGAAAGTGTAACCGGCTACCTCGAGAGCGACGGAGTAAGTTGAAGAGGCAACGAAAAGAAGAAGGACTGGAAGAATTTTCTTTATTTTCATGAGTAGGGGGAGATTAAGTTTAAGAAAAGATTTATGTGTTTTTATAATAATAAATTGAATAAATCGAAGAAATTATTTGTCGGGAGATTTTTTAAAAATCATGAAATGTTGCTGGGGAAGCATGGAGAGAGTTTTTTCCCATTGAAATCCAACTGATTCCATCTCAAGGATTGCTTGTTTTTCAGACATTTTATGCAACGGCTTTATGGAAACACTGGGATCTTCCTTGCGGTATTCAATAAGAATTAGACGACCTTCCGGTTTGAGTGATCGATGAATGGAAAGAGCCATCTCGCGGGGATGGGAAAACTCGTGATAGGCATCTACGATCAAAGCTTTGTCGATGGAAGATGGTTCAAGCATTGTTTTTGTAATTGTGCTTTGAACGGGCATTACATTGGAAATCTCTTGGTCTTTGATCTTGGCTCGGACTATACCGAGCATTTTGGGTGAAATATCAACTGCATATACATTTCCTTTCTTCAAAAGTGAAGCTATGCGAAAGGAAAAATAGCCGGAGCCAGCCCCAATGTCTGCGATTTGATCATTTGGTTTAAGATTCATTCCTTTTATCAGAAGATCGGTTCTTTCCTCTTGTTCGCGCATCGGTCGTTCCAACCAAGAGGCACCCAGGTGTCCCATCACCTGTGAAATTTCACGCCCCATGTAAAATTTCCCAGTTCCGTCCCTTGAGGCTTTACTCAAAATATAAT
>MDTC01217206.1_pt1 | contig 14592 bp, 19 predicted proteins | sample 811181 | NCBI WGS metagenome assembly MDTC01 (sample SAMN05326644, study PRJNA326480) | marine metagenome | isolation source: seawater | place: Pacific Ocean: North | collected 2011 | reverse complement strand
GTTATATTCCCTAGTTCCTCTTTCATCTGCGTGACCTTCAATTGTAACATTAAGACTTTTGTTTTTTCTTAAATAATTAGCTTGTTTTCTTAAAGTCGCTCTTGATGCGGTTGTTAAAGATGATTTGTTTGTTGCAAAAAATATTCTGTCAGGAACACCAGAAGCTAAGTATTTTACTGTTTCTTTTCCAGTATAAACGTCACCATCAATATTTCCTGATTTCTTTGCTGTAGAACATGCGCTTAAAATTAAAGTAGCAAAGACTACTAATAATATGTTTTTTAAATTCTTGTTAAATATCATTTTATCCCCTGGGTTTGTTAGATTGGTTTATTTCAAATATTTGAATATTATTCAAGTGTATTTTACATGAAATACTGCTTATTTTGATAAAAGTGAGGACCAAGATGGGTCTGAGGCATCTGTTTCCGTTTTAAGCCTCCTTTCATTATACCCCGTTATATCAATAGACCATAATTTGGCGGAAAAACCCTCTCCCTTAGAACCTGATTTGGTTTCTCTGTAAAAAACCAAAACCCTTCCATTCGGTGACCACGAAGGTGCTTCTTGGTAATAATTTTCAGTTAACAATCTTTCACCGGTTCCGTCTGTTCGCATAACACCAATATAAAATCTACCTTTACGCATTTTTGTAAATGCAATTAAATCTCCTCTTGGTGACCAAACAGGCGTACCGTAAATTCCATTTCCAAAAGTAATTCTTTTTACCCCTGATCCATCACTTCGCATTACATAAATTTGCTGTAAACCACTTCTATCTGAATTAAATGCAATAAATTTTCCATCTGGTGAAAATGACGGCGAAGTGTCAATTGAGGAGTGATCAGTTATTCTTTCTACAACTCTTGAAGCTAAATCCATTGTATAAATATCTGAATTGCCGTCTTTAGCAAAGCTCATGACAATTTTTTTTCCATCAGGTGAAAATCTTGGTGCAAAAGTCATACCAGGAAAATTCCCAACTACTTCCTGGGTGCCTGTCTCAATATCAAGCAAATAAACCCTTGGCATATTTCTGAAATATGACATGTAGGTTACCATTTGATTTGTAGGATTAAATCTTGGTGTCAAAACTAGTTCATTACCTAAAGTTAAATATTTTGTATTAGCACCATCTTGATCCATAATTGCTAATTTTTTAATTCTTTGATTTTTAGGCCCGCTTTCGGCAACATAAATTATTCTTGTATCAAAATATCCTTCTTCACCAGTTAATCTTTCATAAATTTTATCAGCAATAATATGAGCAACCCTTCTCCAATTTGATGGTGTAGTTGTAAATGCTAAAGCAGTCATTTCTTTTGCAGCTGCTAAGTCCCAAAGTCTAAATTCAACTTTCAATTTTCCATCTTTAACTAAAAGTTTACCAGTTACTAGTGCTTGGGCTTTTATAAGTCTCCAATCTTCGAACCTTGGCTTCAAATGGGCAATATCTGGTTTTTGAACAAAAGCTTCTTTTTTCAAAGGGTTAAATAATCCAGTGGACCTAAAATTATCCTCTATAATTTTTGATATATCTTCCCCAAGAACTTTGATTTTAATTCCGTCATAATTTTCAGATTTAATATCTACATGTAAAGGGGAAATTGCTATAGGCAAAGGATCTAGATTACCTCGGGTTATATCAATTTCAATTAGAGCAAGAGATTTGTTAATTAAAAAAATATTTAGTATTATTATAATAAACAGTTTTTTCATTTTAACCTTTTAACATTTCTGTTGGATTAAAGTTTAATTGTAAGTCTTTCCATTTATCATAACCTGTTGGTGGAACTTTGAGTGGTTGGCATAATCTTACAGCTCTTAATGCACTTTCAGCCAATACTTTATAAAATTTCTGTCCTGGTTTATTCATTCGCTGATGATCTAAAATTTCAGATTTCATTATAGTCCCATCTTTTTTTAATTGAAGTTTTATTCTTACAAGTAAATTTTCATCATATGGTAATCCTAAAGGTACGCTCCAACAACCAAAAATTTGCGCTCTTAAAGCATCCTCTTGTGAAAGAGTTAGCCCAGTAGCAAAAGAATTTTTTTGACTACTTTGAGTTACTTTGTCTGTTTTTTTTTTCTTCACAGCTTCTACTTCTTTTGCCTTATCAATTAATGCGGCTATTTGATTGGTGTCTATAATTTCTTTTTTTTCAAATTCTGATGCTTGTCTAATTTCAGGTTTTATTTCTTCAGGATTTTGTTTTTTTTTTACTAATTTTTTTTCTTCTTTTTTTTCGTTCGGAAGAGGAATTCGGTCAGGTTTCTCTTTAGCTTTCGCTGCAGGTGGTGCTTGCTCTGAAACTAATCTTTCCTTTTCTTTTTTTTTGTTTTCTTCAATTATTTTTCTAGCTTTTGGAGCATAAGGAATACTAGTTTTATCTGTAATTTGTATTAATTCCATGGAAACTATAGGGGGAAGATCAATCGGTTCTCTAAGCATAAATGGTAAACTTAAAATCGTTAGCAAAACTAATACGGAATGAAAAGTGATTGAATAGATTAAACTTCTTATCATAAATCATCCTAATTTTTATATGGCTCAGAAATTAAAGCCACTTTAGAAAATCCTGCACCGGATAGTGTTCCCATAACTTCCAATACTCTTCCGTAATTAATATTTTTGTCGCCTCTTACATAAATTCTAGTATCAGTTCTATTTTTTGCAATGGCTAATAATTTAGGTATCATCTTTTGATAAGTAACTTTATGCTCTTGAATATAAATCTCGCCTTTTGAATTAATACTTAAAGTTAGTGGTTCTTGATCGTCAGGGAGAGAATCTGCTGCAGACTCTGGCAAATCTACTTGTACCCCTACAGTTAATAAAGGAGCAGTTACCATAAAAATAATTAAAAGAACTAACATTACATCTACGAATGGTGTTACATTTATTTCACTCATCGGTGTTTTTTTTGAGCGATTAAATTGAAATGCCATTATTAGATAATAGATAAAAATCTTTTGGAAAAATTTTCTATCCTAGAAAAATATTTTTGAGAGTCGTTATTAAATTTATTGTAAGCCACCACTGCTGGTATTGCCGCTAATAGACCTAAGGCAGTTGCAAACAATGCTTCTGCAATTCCAGGAGCAACAATAGCTAAACTTGTATTTCTAGATATTGCTATAGATTGAAATGAATTCATTATTCCCCATACCGTGCCGAATAGTCCTATAAAAGGAGCAGTCGAACCTACCGTTGCTAAAAACGTAAAGTTTTTTTCAACTTTTTTCATTTCAGTATCAGTGGCAATTTCTAATATTCTTCCAACCCTGGCTGATTGGACAGCAGAAGATTGCCTTTTTGTTTTAAGTAATTCAGCCATAGCTGATTTAAAAATTAATATGGCTGGATCTTCTGAATTGGCAGGTAAACTATTGTTAAAGCTTTCTGCAGATTTTGCTTTCCAAAACTTTTTTTCAAAATCTTGTATTGAGCTATTAATTTTTTTAAACAGTTTAAATTTATCAAAAATTAATGCCCATGAAAAAATTGAGCAAGCAATCAATAATATGATTACGAATTTTACTACAAAATCAGCTCTTAAAAAAAGTTTCCATAAAGAAAAATCTGTTGCGCCACCTAAACCAACAACTTGAGCTGCTATATCTTGTTCCATTAAGTTTAATTACTTTCAGAATGTGTCATGAATTTGGCGTTATTAATTAATTTGGGTTCAATTTTCTTCAGTTAATCTTGTTTCGCTGAAGAATCTAGCTATCAAAATAGCATCAGATTTATTAACGTCTTTTTTTTTTGCTAGCTGATTTGATAATTTTGGATACATTTCAATGGCTTTTGTTCTACTTGAGTCTTTTGATGAATTGATTAGCTCAAAATGTTTTTTCCATTTCGAAGGTCTTACAAAAAAAATTGGTAGTTCTAGTGCTGCACAAATACCTTTTATAGCTCCAAAAGTTTGGCCAAAATTAAACATACTAGTAACTCCTTGACCAGGCATTGCATTAACTTGTTCGACTACAACTGACACATCCTCATTTTTGTCAATATTTTCTCTAATCAAGTTGACAAGTAGTGCGCTATTCAACTGTCTTTTATTTTTTTTTCCTTCAGACATAACCGGCATATCAAATATATTTAAAACTTTGTTGTGTTCTAATACTGCTATTGCTCCACTTAAACCAGGGTCTATTCCAATAATTTTCATAATTGTAAACTCTTCAAGTTTGCATTAGTAAAAATATTTTGAACATCGTCTAATTCTTCTAACGCGCTCAAAACTCCTGCTATTTGCTCACTTTGATCTTTACTTAAATTTATAAAGTTTAAGGGCCTCCACTCTATTGATGAATAACTAAAAGTGTCAATTTTTTTTTCTAGTTTGGTTTTAATTTTATAAAAATCCTCTTTTTCAGTAATTATCTCGAAAATTTGATCTAAGCTGATACAATCTTTTGCTCCAGCGTTAATTGCAATCTCAAAGATTTCCTCTTCTTTTATTTTATTTTTATCTACATGAATAATACCGCAATTTGAAAACAAATGTGTTGTTGAGCCAGTCTCTCCAAGTCTTCCACTATTTTTTTGTAGCACAGTTCTTATACTTGATGCTGATCTATTTTTATTATCAGTTAAAGTTTCAATTATTAAAGCAACATTTAATGGTCCAAATCCTTCATATCTTAAGCTTTCGTAATTCTTGTCTCCGCTCATTTCTGATTTGCTTATTGCTCTAGAAATATTATCTTTTGGCATATTAGCTTGTTTTGCCGCTTGAATAGCTGTTCTCAACCTAGGATTCATATCAGGATCTTTATCTCCTAGTTTAGCGGCAACTGTTATTTCTCTAGAAAGTTTTGAAAATATTTTTGCTCTTTCTTTATCTGCTCTTCCTTTTTTATGCTTTATACCTGCCCAATGTGAATGACCTGCCATAATTATTTAATTAAACTACCTCCATCAATTAAACGAGTAACATTTTTTGCTAAACCCGTCTCAATATTTGTTTCAACAATAATTCCAGATAATGTTCCTTCTCCTTCTGCAGGAAAATGCTTTACAGCATCTTTATCTTTAAGAAATTTTTTTATTGAATTTTCTTTATTCATTCCAATGACAGAATTATAATCACCACACATTCCAATATCAGTTTGGTATGCTGTACCATTATCTAAAATCCTAGTATCTGCTGTTGGAACGTGTGTATGAGTTCCAACTACACATGTCGCTTGACCATCAAAAAAATGTCCAGCAGCCATTTTTTCACTTGTTATCTCACCATGAAAGTCTACTACGATAAAGTCTGCATTTTCTTTTAAAACAATTTTTTTATTTATTCTTTTTGCTTCTTGAAATACATCCTCTGTTTTTCTCATAAAAACATTTCCCATGAGATTTATCACACCAACTTTATATTTTTTATCTTTTGTAAGATATATTTCATAACCTCTACCAGGTGAGCCTTCTGCCAGGTTCGCCGGCCTTAATAATCTATTTTCATTATCAATATAGTTTGTTGTTTCTTCTTTATCCCAAATATGATTTCCAGAGGTAATGACATCTACACCATTAACAAAAAATTCTTCAGCTATATCTTTAGTTATACCCCTGCCATCGTCAGCAGCATTTTCACCATTAACAATAACAAAATTTGCTTTGTAATTTTTAATTATGTTAGGAAGTTTTTTATTTAAAGCATTTCTTCCTGAGGATCCCATAACATCACCTAAAATTAATATTTTCATTAATAGATTCCTCTTTCGGTTAAAATATAATTTAGCTTAACATCATTTTTGTCTATCGGTAGCTTATGATATTTTTGAAACGAAAAAGCAACACCCACTGTAAGTATATTTTTAAATTTTTTTAAATATTTATATAAGTATCGATCATAATATCCTTTGCCATAACCCAGTCTATACTTATGTTTATCAAATGCTAAAATTGGAACTAGCATTAAGTTTGGGATCTTCATTTTAGTTTTATGAGGTTCTAACATTCCAAATTTATTAACAAATAAAGTTTGGTTTATTCTCCATGAATAAAAGTTCATGTTATTATTTTTTTTAATTACCGGAATAAGAACATCTTGATTTTTAATGTAATCATTTTCTAAAAATTTTAAAACATTCAATTCAAAATTTGAAGGATAATATAATGCCAGTTTTAAATCTTTTTTTTTAAAATTTGATTTAATCAAATTTATTAATGGAGAAAAAAAATCAACATTAATTTCATAGTATTTTTTTTTTCTTAACTGGAAATACTTCTTTCTAAGAATTTTTTTTTGACTCATCTACTGTATTTTAGACAGTGACTCAGTATTAGAAATTATTTTCTCCAATGATTGAGTTGTTTTATCAAGCATTGACTCATATAAAGAATTTTTTTCTTCGATTGTTTTTTTAAAACTGTCTAATTCTTCATGCAATTTTTTAATTTCGATATCTTTATCTTCCTTGTATTGTATTGCTAACGATTTTATTTCTTTAAATTTATTTGATATTTCATCAAGTTTATTCTTTTGATTTGTAACTTTTTGTTTTAAATCAAAATACTCATCAATCAATTGTATGGTCGTAATTAATAAAAGTTTATTCTCTCCAATGTTTCCCAGCTTATCTTTTAATTCAGAATATTTTTTATCCAAAAATTTAGTTAGTTTTTTTAGTGACTCTTCTTGGCCATCGTCACATGACAGAAGATAGTCTTTGTTATTAAACTTGATATTTACATTTGCCATTTGTCTATTTCACTCACTAAACTTTCAGTTTCTTGACTCAATTCCTCAATTTCTTGGTTAAACCTATCCTCTAATTCTGATTTCTTATTAACTTCTAGCTGAAGTTTTTTAATTTTATCTTTGAGATACTTGTGTTCTCGCATTAACTCTTGATTTTGTTTTTCAATTTCTTTTTTTTTATTTGTTAGATCATTTTTTTCAGTTTTAATTTTTTCAAGTTCATAATTAGGCTGTGAATAACTTAAAGATATTGAATTTAATTTATCTATAAGCTGGTTTAAATTCTGTTCTTTCTTTTCAAAATTACTCATAAAGTTTTATAGCATAATATTGATATAGTGAGTTTAAGTCTATATAGGTAATTACAAGTGAAAGTAAAATTTAACCAATTATCAAACGCAATCAGATTTTTATCAATTGATGCTGTGCAAAAAGCAAATTCGGGCCATCCTGGAATGCCCATGGGCATGGCAGATGTTGCGACAGTTTTATTTAAATACCACCTGAGGTTTAATCCAAAAAATCCTAATTGGATTAACCGAGATAGATTTATTTTATCTGCAGGTCATGGCTCGATGTTACTTTACTCCCTATTATACCTCAGCGGCTACAAAAGTATCTCGCTAGATGATATAAAAAATTTTAGACAACTCAATTCAATCTGTGCAGGTCATCCAGAGTATAAAAACGGAACTGGAATAGAAACAACAACTGGTCCACTAGGACAAGGTCTGGGAAATGCTGTGGGGATGGCAATAGCTGAAGAAATCTTTAGAAAAAAATTTGGTTCATCGGTAATAAATAATAAAACTTATGTGATTGCTAGTGACGGAGATTTGATGGAAGGTATTAGTCACGAAACGATGAGTTTAGCTGGGCATCTTAAATTAAAAAATCTGATTGTTTTCTTCGATAATAATAAAATTTCAATTGACGGATCTACTTCTCTAAGCGTTTCAGATAATTACAAAAAAAGATTTCAGTCATATGGATGGAATTTTTTAGAAATTGATGGTCACAATGAAAAACAAATATTAAAAGCTATTTCTAAATCATTAAAATCTAATAAACCTAGTATTATTTCCTGTAAAACTATCATTGGCTTTGGCTCACCAAATAAGTCAGGAAAATCTTCATCTCATGGATCTCCTTTGGGAGATAAAGAAATTACTTTAGTAAGAAAAAAACTTAAATGGAATAACGAACCATTTGAAATACCACAAGAAGTGCTAGATGAATGGAGAAAAATTGGTGACAAAGGTGAGCTTCTTGAAAAAAAATGGCAAGAATTAATTAATAAAAAAAATCCTAAAATTGTAAAAGATTTAGAAAAAAATTATATCAACTCTGATTTAGGAAATTTAAAAGGCTTAATTGAAAAAGAAAAATCTAAATTTTTTGAGTCAAAACCAAGCTTGGCTACACGACAATGTTCTATGTCTACAATTGAAAGCGTTTCAACTTTGCTACCTCAACTTATTGGTGGCTCAGCAGACTTAAGTGGCTCTAATAATACAAAGACTGTTAATTCTAAAATAATTAATTCTAAAAATTTTGACGGAAATTATATTCATTATGGTGTTAGAGAACACGGCATGGCAGCAGTGATGAATGGATTGGCTCTTTACGGTGGATTGATACCTTATGGTGGAACATTTTTAATTTTTTCTGATTATTGCAAACCTTCAATTAGATTATCTGCTTTAATGGGCTTAAAAGTTATATATATTTTTTCTCATGACTCAATTGGTCTTGGAGAAGATGGGCCAACACACCAGCCTGTTGAACAACTTGCTGGACTTAGAGCAATTCCAAATTTAAACGTTTTTAGGCCTGCTGATATAAATGAAACTCTAGAGTGTTGGGAGATAGCTTTAAAAAGTAAAAATACCCCAAGCGCAATAGCTCTATCAAGACAAAAGGTGCCTTACATAAATCCTAAAAATTCCAGTGAAAATAAATGTGAAAAAGGAGCTTATGTGGTTAATATTACCTCTCATGAAAGTATTGTAACTATAGTTGCATCAGGAACTGAAGTTGAACTTGCTTTAAAAGTTCAAAAAAATCTTAAAGAAAATAATATTCACTCAAAAGTCGTTTCAATGCCATGTATGGAACTTTTTGATAAACAACCAGAGGAGTTTCGAAACGGTGTTATCGAACAAGATTCATTGATTGTTACTTTGGAGGCAGGAAGTGTTGTTTCTTGGCAAAAGTATGTAAAAAATAAAGGAATAAATATAGGGATAGATACGTTTGGAGAAAGCGCACCTTATAAAGAGGTATATAATCATTTTGGTTTATCAGAAGAAAAGATAACTGGCTTCATTCAAAAAAAATTAAGAGAATAAGTTAAATTAATGGACAAAATAAATTTTTTTCCTGATAATTTAGATGTTCAAAATCAAAAGGTAATTTTAAGATTAGATCTAAATGTTCCTCTTAGAGACAAAATAATTGCAGATGATACTAGAATATCACTATGTCTACCTTTTATAAAAAGGTTAATCCAAAAAAAAGCTAAAATAATAATTATAAGTCATTTAGGTCGACCTCAGGGTATAAAGGATCCTAGCCTCTCTTTAATACCAATTTATAAGTATCTAAAAAAATCGCTTCAAACAAATGTATATTTTTTTATGGGAGATTTTGATGATGAAGTAAAAGACAAATTTTCTCACCTTAAAAACGGTGAAGTAATATTAATTGAAAATATTAGGTACTTCAAAGAAGAGACCGACGACGATGAAAATTTCTCAAAAAAGTTAGGTTCACTTGGTGATATTTACATCAATGACGCCTTTTCATGCTCTCATAGAAAACAGTCATCAATTCATAAAATTACTAAATTTGTAAATAAGAGTTTTGCTGGACCTCTTTTAAAAAAAGAAATAAATGCAATAAATCTTGTAATAAAGAATAAGAAAGAACCGGTCACCTGTATTATCGGAGGCTCAAAAATTTCTACTAAGATAAATGTTATTATAAGTCTAATTGAAAAAGTTAACAATATTGTGATTGTTGGTGCTATGGCAAATAATTTTTTTGTATATAAAAATATTAAGATTGGAAAATCTTTAGTTGAGAAAAACACAAAAGAGATTATTGAAAAAATTTATGAAAAAATAAAGAAATATAATTGTAAGATAATAATACCGGAAGACTGCGTTGTTTCGACTAGCTTTGAAGGAAATGGAATAAATAAAAATTTAAATCAGATCGAAGAAAATGATATTATTTTAGACATTGGATTTAATACAATTAAAAAAATTAAGTATATAATTGATCAATCTAATACCGTGCTTTGGAATGGACCAGCAGGGTATTTTGAAAATAAAAATTTTCTTAATGGGACAATGTCAATTGCTGAAAATATTTCAAAAAACACGCATGAAAAGTCACTAATATCAGTACTTGGCGGTGGTGATACTCTTGCAGCAATCAATAAGAGTAAAAACAAACTTTCTTTTTCTCACTTATCAACAGCAGGTGGTGCATTTTTGGAATACTTGGAAGGAAAAGACTTGCCTGGGCTAAGTGTTTTAAAATAAATAATCTTTATGACATTAAATGAAATAGCAAAAAAAATGTGCGCTAAAGGCAAAGGTATTTTAGCAGCTGATGAAAGCACTGGAACAATTGCTAAAAGATTTAAAAGTATAAATGTTGAAAATCTGGAAAAAAATAGATTAAGTTTCCGTCAAACTTTATTTAATGCAAGCGCAATGGAAAATTATATAAGTGGTGTAATTTTATTCGATGAAACAATCAGACAAAAAACAACTTTGGGTCCAACTATACCAGAGTTAATTTCTAAGCATGGTGCAATACCAGGTATAAAAGTTGATAAAGGTGCTAAAACTTTGGCAGGATCAAACGATGAAACAGTTACAGAAGGTTTAGATGGTTTAAGGGAGAGATTAAAAGAATATTACGATTTAGGAGCTAGGTTTACTAAGTGGAGAGCTGTATATAAAATTACAGAAAAACTTCCTTCCACACAGTCAATAAAATCTAATGCGCATGCGCTAGCAAGATACGCAGCTTTAGTACAAGAGGCTAAAATGGTGCCAATTGTAGAACCAGAAGTTCTTATGGATGGCTTACATAATATTGATAAATGCTATCAAGTAACAACTGACGTTCTTAATGAATGTTACAATGAACTTGAAATTCATAAAGTTGATCTAAAAGGTACTGTATTGAAACCAAATATGGTTATACCCGGCTCCGAATGCAAAGATAAATCTAGTTCAGAGGAAATAGCTAAAAAGACTTTAGATTGTCTCAAAAAAAATGTTCCATCCGAAGTGCCTGGTATTGCATTTTTATCAGGAGGCCAATCAGAAATTGACTCTAGCAAAAACCTTAACGAGATAAATAAAATTAATGATAGTAATTTTTTAATTACCTTTTCTTACGGTAGAGGTTTACAAGCAAGCGCCTTAAAAGAATTCGGAAAAAATCAAGAAAGTATAGATAGTATTCAAAAAGCGTTTAACCATAGGGCTAAAATGAATGGCTTGTCTTCAAAGGGAGAATGGTCCGAGGACTTAGAAAAAGAGTCAGCGGCTTAAACCCATTGCAGAAATTAGTATATTTAATTTCACCAAATAAAATTAATAATAAATTTTACTCTATATTAAATAAAGTTTTATCTCATAATAATGTCAAGTTTTTTCAATTACGATTAAAAAATATTAAAACTAACAAAATTTTAAGAATTGCAAAAAAAATAAAAAAAATTACAACTAAACATAAAGTTAAATTTATCATAAATGATAATTTTATTGTTGCTTGTAAAGTAAAAGCTGATGGGTGTCATATGGGTCAGCTTGATGGTTCGTTTAAAATTGCTAGAAAAAAACTTAAAAAAAAAATCTTAGGAATTACTTGCCACGGCTCTAAATCTTTAGCAAAACAAGCTATTTTGAATAAGGCAGATTACATTGCTTTTGGATCATTTTTTAAGTCAAAACTTAAACCTATAGCTAAAAAGACAAATCTTGACATTTTAAAGTGGGCCAAAAAGAATATTAAAAAACCAATTGTTGTTATTGGTGGAATTAATAATTCAAACTATAAAAAATTGTTACAGGCAGGAGCAAAATATATTGCATTATCAAGTTATATTTGGGATAACCCAAAATTAAAACCTGAATTTGCTATTAGAAAGTTTAAATGAAAATTACAGCCATTGAAATAAAACCTGGAATGATAATTGAACACAAAAACGATTATTGGAATGTTTTAAAAACCCAGCATGTAAAACCAGGAAAAGGCGGCGCTTTTAACCAAGTAGAATTAAAAAGTTTAATTAAAGGAACAAAGCTGAATGAAAGATTTAGATCAAGTGAAACTGTTGAGAAAGCAGAAGTCGATGAGAAAAAATTTAATTTTTTATATTTTGATGGTGAAAATTGCTTTTTTATGGACAATAAAACTTATGAACAGGTAGAAATTGCTAAGTCTATTACAGGAGAACAGTATAAACTTTTAAAAGAAAATTTAGAAGTTACAATTTCATTTATGGAAGGAAATCCAATTTCGATAGAGCTTCCAAATAATATTGAATGTACTATTGAAACAACCGATGCTGCAATAAAAAATCAAACTGCGTCTTCTTCTTATAAACCCGCATTACTAGATTGCGGTATCAAAATAAACGTTCCACCATTCATTGAAAGTGGTGAAAAAATTATAATTGATACACGAACATTAGAATACGTCAAAAGAATAAATTAATGAGATTAAATTCTCCTCAAATTAATTTAATTACAAGAGCCTGTATGAAAGCTTCGAGATCTTTAATTAGAGATTTTGGTGAAATTGAAAATTTGCAGGTTTTGGCAAAAGGTCCTGGAGATTTTGTTTCATCTGCTGACAAAAGGACTGAGAAAATATTAATTGAAGAATTACAAAAGGCTCATCCAGAGTATGGAATTATTACAGAAGAAACAGGAATAATAAATAAATCAAATTTAAAGAATAGATGGATAATTGATCCTATAGATGGCACAATGAATTTTTTAAACGGTATTCCTCAATTTGCAATCTCTATTGGTTACGAAGAAGATCGAGAGGTTAAATGTGGAGTTATATTTAATCCTATTATGAATGAGATGTTTTGTGCCGAAAAAGGTGGAGGAGCATATTTAAATAATTCGAGAATAAGAGTTTCAAATAAAAAAAAAATTAAAGACTCATTGCTTGTAACTGGTGGACCTAGAGAAGTAAGTAAAATTAAAAATAAAATTTTTTCTGAGTATATTAATGTTTCAAATAATGTTTCAAATGTAAGAAAATTTGGAAGTGCTGCCTTAGATATGGCATATGTAGCATGTGGGAGATTTGATGGGTATTGGCAAAGAGAACTCAATTATTGGGATATAGCTGCAGGAATAATTATTTTAAAAGAAGCTGGTGGCTTTGTTGATTTTTTCGAAGAAGATGTAAGTTCTCCTTTGAAAAAGAATATTATAGCTACTAATTCCAATATTCACGAAGAATTAAGAGGTTTGATAAATAAAAAAGATATTGAGTAAAAACTGTTATTAATATAAAACACCGTCATGAAAAAAAATATACACCCAAATTACCACAAAATAAAAGTTGTGATGACAGATGGTACTGAATTTGAAACTAGATCAACTTGGGGTAAAGAAAATGATGTTTTAAAATTAGATATTGATCCAATATCTCACTATGCTTGGACGGGTGGTACTCAAAAGGTTTTAGATAAAGGTAGAGTTAGCAAATATAATAAAAAATTTAGTAATCTTAGATCAAAAAAATAACTTATGACTGAAACTCCATTCATGCCAAAAGCAACTGCTGTTTGGTTAGTTGAAAATACAACATTAACTTTTAAACAGATTGCAGAGTTTTGTAAATTGCATGAGTTAGAAATAAAAGGTATTGCTGATGGAGATGTTGCTAAAGGAATAAAGGCTTATAACCCAATTTTAGCTGGCCAACTATCAAGGGAAGAAATAGAAACCTGTTCAAAAGATCCTGAAAAAAAATTAAAACTATCAAAAAAAATTGAAGAGGTTGAAGTTAAAGAGAGAAAAAGACCAAAGTATACTCCTCTATCAAAAAGACAGGATAGACCTGATGCAATTTTATGGTTGTGTAAAAATGCATCAGAATTGACGGACGGTCAAATTTCTAAACTTGTAGGAAGCACAAAAGGCACAGTTTCTCTAATAAGAAAAAGAAGCTATTGGAATTTTTCTAATTTAAAACCAAGAGATCCCGTAATCTTGGCATTATGTACTCAAGAAATTTTTCAAAAAGCCTTAGATAAAGCAAAAAGACGTGTTGAAAGAGAAAAAAAAGCTAAAATTAGAGAGCAAAAAAAAGCTGAGGCCGCTTCTCTCTAGACAAACAGTTTTTCTAATGATAACTACCATAAAAATTAACTGGAGGTTTTTATTAAAATAGACGTAAAAGATAACAATGTAGAGCAAGCAATAAGAGTTCTAAAAAGAAAGCTTCAAAAAGAGGGTTTCTTTAAAGTTATGAAAATGAAAAGCACCTATGAGAAGCCGTCTGAGAAGAAAAAGAGAGTTCAAACAGAAAATATCAAAAGAATAAAAAAACTCCAAAAACTAAAAAACAGGTACTAAATTTATTTAAATGAGAGGAATAACAATGCCATCTGGTAAAGTAAAATGGTTTAACGCCAAAAAAGGATATGGGTTTATTACTGATGATGAAACACAAAAAGACATTTTTCTTCATGTATCAGCACTAGAGAATTCTAAGTTAAGAGTTTTAAAAGAAGAGCAAACAATAGTTTACGACATAAAAGAAGAAAAAGATAAACTCCAAGCAATTAACATTAAGAAAAAGTAATTTATCGCGGGGT
>MDTC01041252.1_pt1 | contig 14596 bp, 16 predicted proteins | sample 811181 | NCBI WGS metagenome assembly MDTC01 (sample SAMN05326644, study PRJNA326480) | marine metagenome | isolation source: seawater | place: Pacific Ocean: North | collected 2011 | reverse complement strand
TTTGTTATAAATAAATTCATCAGAATTGATGTCAATGTTTGATTTAATTTCGGGAGCTATGTTTTTTCTAACCATTTCTATTTAATAAAATTGAGTGGTAATATAATATACAAATAATTACCATTTTTAAATTAAATTTTTAAAATTATAATTTTTTTCTGAGGGCAAAAAAAAATGGGCATCAAGATTTATAGTTGTAATGATTCTAGAGGCGTTAGGCCGATGTGGACAGCAGAGGAAATGGGGTTAAGTTATGAGACTGAAATGATGCCATTCCCTCCAAGGTTTTTGCATAAGGAATACATGGATGTAAATATTCTTGGTACTATCCCATACCTTATTGATGGTGATGTAGAAATGACAGAATCAGTTGCCATGTGCCAATACTTAGTGGAAAAACATGGCCCTACAGATTTGCGTGTTAAGAACCATGAACCTGACTATCATCATTATTTAAATTGGCTTGCTCACTCTGATGCAACTTTGACGTTTCCTCAAACTGTTGTTCTAAGATATACCCTTCAAGAGATAGGTATTGCTGATAAGGCAGCAGAAGGTTATCGAAGGTGGTTTGTTGCTAGATTAAAATTGCTTGAGCAAACATTGGAATCAAGAGAATACTTGTGTTCAAACAGATTTACTATTGCAGATATATGTGTGAGCTATGCAATATATTTAGCTAAGTCACTTCAAATAGAAGAAGCATTTAAGCCTAACATTAAGCGCTGGACTGATATGCTTTTTGATAGAGATGGATTTAAAAGAGCAGTATCTATTCGATATACGGAACCTGAATAATTAATTGCCAACAAAATTAGCCAATCTTTCATATGCTTCAACAAAGTCCTCTTTAAACTCTTGCACTACATCGCTTGCCGAGATTGTTTGATTCATCAATCCTACCCCTTGACCTACCCAATATGTCGAAAGCTCTTTTGCACCTTCATGACCGCCCTCTGCTAATTTATTAACTTTCGTAAGTGCTGGCTCAGCTACCATGGGCTGAAGAGGCAATGGAAGTGGCTTTAGAGCATCTTCTGCTTCCCATGCCTTTGTCCATTCAGATACAAGCTGTCTGGAGTGTTTTCCTGTTCTGCTTCTTGATCTAGTAGTTTGACTTGAAGTTGCAGCTACCATTTTCTCTTTAATAACTGGCGGAACTTCAGATTCAGCAGTTGTTAACCATACTGAGCCACACCAAGCACCTGATGCTCCCATGCTCATTGCTGCTGCCATTTGCCTTCCTGTCACAATTCCTCCAGCGGCAAGAATTGGAACATCGCCATAGGGTTGAATAGCTTTGTGAACTTCAGGGATTAAGACCATGGTTGAAACGCTGCCACAATGACCACCAGCTTCTGTGCCTGAAACAACCAAAATATCTACACCTGCTTTTACTTGATTGATCGCGTGTTGTGCTGTCCCTAAAAGAGCAGCCACTTTAACATCATTATCTTTTCCCATTTGCACCATCCAGTCAGGTGGAACACCTAATGCATTGGCAATTATTTTAATTGGATGATTGAATGCAACATCTAGCAAAGCTTTTGCACCATCTGCTTTAGTGTTTTCAGCCATGTAAGTTGCATTAGGTTTAATTGTTCTTAATTCATTAGCCTCAATGTTATGTTTTTCTAAAATATCTGCCCTAAAATCTGCATATTCCTGAGGGATCATTGAAGTTAATTTCTCAGCATCAAATTTTTGATCTTGATCTGCCATTTTATTAGGGATTAACACGTCCACGCCGTATGGAAGTCCATCGATATGCTCATCAATCCACTTCAGTTCTTCCTCTAGCTGCTCAGGAGTCATTCCAACTGCCCCTAAAACACCACATCCTCCAGCTTTTGAAACTGCTACAACTACATCTCTACAATGTGTGAATGCAACAAGGGGGAATTCAATATTAAGAAGTTCACAAATTTTTGAGTTCATTATTTTTCCTGATGAGCAATCGATTAATTTTTATGTTACCACTTGGGATACACAAAATGGAATACATCCATCATAATCATTAATGATTAAAAAAAAATAATGCAATATGAAAAAAATTAAAGTTGACTGCTCCATGATTACTCGTGATCCAGCTGAGGCTTCAAAAGTTAGCAAAAGCCTTGAGGATCTTGGATATGATGGAGCCTACACGTTTGAGGGACCGCACGAGCCATTTCTTCCATTGGCAGCAGCCGCTCTAGCGACAGAAAGATTAGAACTATCGACTTCAATAGCTGTAGCATTCTCCAGAAATCCTATGACTTTAGCTAACATTGGATATGATCTGCAATTGATGTCCAAAGGAAGGTTCATTCTGGGTTTAGGCTCTCAAATAAAACCTCATATCGAGAAGAGATACTCCATGCCTTGGTCTTCACCTGCAAAACGTATGAAAGAAATGGTTAATGCTATAAAGGCTATTTGGGGATGCTGGCATGAAGGTAAAGATCTTGATTTTAAAGGTGAATTTTATAAACATACGTTGATGACTCCCTTGTTTAACCCAGGGGAAAATCCTTTTGGTCTTCCAAAAATATTCGTTGCAGGTGTGGGACCACTCATGACTCAAGCTGCAGCTGAATCTGGTGATGGGTTTATTGTACATCCATTTCATACAGCAAAGTTTTTGGAAAATATTACTTTGCCATCTATTAATAAAGGACTTAAATTGGTAGAGACAAAGGAATTTGATATTTCAATAGGAATAATGATCGCAACCGGAACATCTGATGAAGAAATTTTAAAAGCAAGAGATGCCTGCAAAGCGCAAATTGGTTTTTATGGCTCTACTCCAGCATATAAGATAGTTTTAGAGCAACATGGTTGGGAAGATATTCATTTTGAATTAAAAAAGCTTTCAAAACTTGGTAGGTGGCAAGATATGTCTGCTCTAATTTCAGACGAAATGCTTGAAAGTATCGCTGTTACAGGATCTCCATTTGATGTATCAAAAGTAATTCTTGAAAGATATGGAAAATTTGCATCAAGAATTGCGCCGTCAATTTTTTCTAGTGATGCAAAAATCGCATCCGCGCTTATTCAAAATTTAAGAAAAGAAAGTAAAGGTTTATAATCATTTTCATGGAGAATATAAATTGGACTAGATTTGTCCGAATAACCGCTTATTTCCTTATTGGTATTATTTACCTAATTTACTTATCATTATTTGCTCCCCTCGGAGTAGATTGGCTAGATTGGCATGCTCAAAGAATCTTCAATGCTGCTGAGTATTTAAGATTAAACGGATATTTATCAACTTATGGTTTTTCAATTTGGACATCCTGTACTGATTGTGGATTTGATGATTTGGTTGCTGAAAAGCTTTATCTATCAGCATCAAGCCTCCCATTATCTCCATATATTTTGATCAATCATTTTGGCGGCAAAGAAGCTTTACTTTTTTATGGACCCTTGCTTGATAAAGTTATAATTTTTTCTACAGGCATTTTAATTTCAGAAATTGGAATAAAATTGCTTAGATCCTATTTACCACCTATTTTGGTGGGTATTGGCATTTTTATTTTATTTATATCATCCCCGTGGACATACAAGATGATGATAGCTGCTTGGTCTGAAATTTTCTTTCTTTTCTTTTTTTTAACTGCAATGGTTTTCATAAATTACGAGAAAAATCGGATGGGTTTATTTTTATTTTTTATTTCTGGAATTTTTAACTATATTTGGGCAGCAATCATTGGCTTTTTTTACTTATTAATTTTAATCTTACCGAATTTTATAAAAGATAGTGATAATCAGGCCCTGTATCCCTTCTCATATTTTCAATCAAACTTTTTAAAGAAATTTTCTATTCCAATTGTTCTTATAGCTCCATTGTTTCTTCAATTACTTTTAAAAATTATTGCTAGTTCCAATGTAACATTAATCTCTGGATCATCATTGTTGACTAGAATTGGAATCACTGGATCTGATTTACACAATGGAGGAATATTGGGAGCATTGCAATTTTTGGCAGGTAATAGAGTCTCAGTATGTATGCCAGCAGATGGTTCATCCATAATTTCTGAGAATATCAACAACTCGATATTTATATTTAATTGTTCTTTATCATTAATTGGGATGTTTTTTTTATCAATTTTGTCCGTGTTTGGGATAGTGTCTTTAATTTTAAAAAGCAAGAGTGCAAAAAAATTTCTAATTCCAATAATTTTCGCACTTGTTGTTTTTGTCATGTTTTTTCAGCAAGCTATGTCAGCTCACTTAATGGGATTTTCATATCCCTTTTCATTTATATTTGCCATTGGTATAGCTTCATTTATTCACCAATTGAGTAAGTATTTTTCATCACAAATTTTAAATATTATTTTTGTAACTCCATTAATTTTTGGTATAGCAATACTTTCAACTAGAGTAAGTTTCTTAACTGGTTTAAATGGCTAGGAGATTTTTTAAATTTTTATTTTTATAACTTCTATAAATGAAAAAAGTTGCAATTATTCAATCAAATTATATTCCTTGGCTAGGATATTTTGATCTTATTGGATATGTAGATGAGTTTATTTTTTATGATTCTATGCAATATACTAAAAGAGATTGGAGAAATCGAAATTTAATAAAAACTCCTTTGGGTAAGCAATGGTTGAGTGTCCCTGTAAAATCCAAAGGAAAGTACCTTCAATCTATTAATGAAACAAAAATAGATGGAGATAAGTGGCAAAGTGACCATTGGAATGCACTTAAAGCGAATTATTCTAGAGCACCTTATTATGAGGAAATATGTCTGTTGATGAAGCCATTTTATTCTATATCCTATACAAATCTATCTGTTTTAAATAAGTCCATTATTGAAAAAATTTGTAATTACCTCGAAATTAAGACAAAAATTTCTGATTCATCTTCATTTAAACTTAACGGAAACAAATCTGAGAAATTGCTTAATATATGTATTCAATGTGATGCTAAAAAATATGTTTCTGGACCATCGGCGCAGAAATATTTAGATTTAGAAATTTTTTCAGCCAAAAATATTGGGGTAGAGTGGTTTAATTACAACAGTTATAAAGAATATCCACAGCTTTGGGGAGATTTTGAATTTCAAACTTCAATATTAGATCTTTTATTTAATTGCGGTCCAGAATCAAAAAATTATTTATATAATGCAAGGCAATACAATGCTAGATAAAATATAAACACATCATGAAACTCTCCATAGTAACTACTTTATTTAGCTCCTCTGATCATATCGTTGAATTTTATGAAAGAGTTTCAAAAGTGGCAAAGGAGTTAGTTAGAGACGATTATGAAATAATCTTTGTAAACGACGGCTCTCCAGACAATTGTTTGAATATTTCATTGGAGTTAATGAAAAGTGATCCCAAGTTAAAAGTAATAGACCTGTCTCGAAACTTTGGACATCACAGAGCCATGATGTGTGGTCTTGAAAATGCAATTGGTGAAAAAATATTTTTGATAGATGTCGATCTTGAGGAAGAGCCAGAATGGCTGATTTCATTTAACTCCATTATGATCTCTGAGGATGTTGATTTGGTTTATGGTGTTCAAGGTGAGAGAAAGGGCGGTTTGTTTGAAAAAATAACAGGGTATTTTTTTTATAAGCTTTTTCGAATATTTACAAAACTTGATCAACCAAACAATATTACAACAGCTAGATTAATGACAAGAAGATATGTTAATGCACTTCTAAGCCATAAAGAGACAGAGCTTAATATCGGTGGATTGTGGGTAATTACTGGTTTTAAGCAATATAATGTAGAAGTAAAAAAACTATCCTCTTCTCCCTCAGTTTACAACAATAGGCTCAAGCTAGATCATTTTTTAAACTCAATAACTTCATTTAGCAATCTTCCATTAAAATTTACTTTTTATTGCGGTCTTATTCTTTCATTTTCTGCATTCATCTTTATTGTATATTTAACCTATCTATATTATTTTCAAACTCCTCCTGAAGGGTACATATCTGTTATTGGCTCTATTTGGCTTTTTGCTGGCTTGATTGTTTTACTTAACAGCATTCAAGGAATTTATATTTCGAAAATTTTTATGGAGGTAAAACAGAGACCTCGCACAATAATTAGGAAAATTTATAAGAAAAATGACTAGAATACCTCAAAGTTCCTACGGAGCTTTCAATAAACCAAAGTTAAGTTCAATTCGGAGCAGCCAATTTGTTGAAACTTTTTACGAACAAGGTTACGCAGTTATTAACTCAGAAATCTCTTCAAAAGAACTCTCTTTTTTTAGTAAGTCTTTCGATGAAATGCATAACAATTATCTAAAAAAATACGGTAAAGACAATCTTCAAGCAATTAGTGAAATCGACGTAGTGAGAATGCCGCTAATACATAATAAAATTTTTTTAGAATTAGTTTTTAACAAAAATATTATTTCTCTAGTTAGCAAGTTAATTGAGGGCAACTTTATTCTAAATCAGCAAAATGGATTAATTAATAGGCCTGGAGCTGATTATAGTCAATTAAATTGGCATAGAGATTTGCCCTATCAGCACTTTACAACCTCAAAACCCATCGCAATAAGTTGTTTATTTTGTATAGATGATTTTACAAAAAAAAATGGCGCTACCCATGTTTTACCTGGCTCACATAATGAGGAATGGTTTCCATCATCTGAAGAAATACATAATCGAAGCATACAAATTGAGGCTGAAAAAGGTAACTATATAATCATAAATTCAATGTGCTACCATTCGGGTGGATTCAATGAAAGTAAATCCACTCGCAGAGGAATTAATCATGTTTTCAGCATTCCATTTATAAAACCTCAAATTAATTTCCCAGATAGTATTAAAGAAGACTTGAGTAAGTATCAAAAGCAAATTCTTGGTTTTCAAAATAAAATTCCTTCTTCTATTGAAGATTTTTTTGAATTGAAGATTAATAAAAAGTGAATAAAAATTATTTGAATCAAGAATCCATCAGATGCATCAGAGATTACTATGATGAGTCAATACAATTAAATGGCGTAAGTGCAAAAGGAGTAGACTGGAACAAATCTGAGGACCAGATAAATAGATATTTGCAACTTCTGAATTTAATACAAGGCGATGATTTATTTTCTATTTTAGATTACGGTTGTGGTTATGGAGCTTTAGTCAAAATTCTTGAAGATTTGAAAATTAATTTTGATTACATTGGATTAGATATTTCACCACTAATGATTAAAGCGGCAAAAGATTTATATCAGGATAATGATAATGTAACATTCGAAAATGGTTCAGATATTCATACTAAATGTGACTATATTCTGGCCAGTGGAGTTTTTAATGTAAAACTCGAAACTGCTGATGAATTGTGGCGAAAGTACTTAGTCAAAATGCTTGATGAATTTAATAAATATAGCAATAAAGGTTTTGCTTTCAATTGCCTTAGCTCCTACTCTGACTTAGATAAGCAATCAACAAAGTTATTCTATGCAAATCCCTTAGAATTGTTCGATGTCTGTAAAAAAAAATACTCAGATAATGTAAGCCTGATTCATAATTATGGTTTGTATGAATTTACAATTTTAGTCAATAAATCTACTTCTGTTTAAAATGAAAAAGAAAAAAAAATTAATAATTTTTGGAACTGGAAAAATTGCTGAACTTGCTAATTATTATTTTACAAATGATTCAGAGTATGAAGTTATTTGTTTTACTGCGGATAAAGGCTATATATCAGAAAAGACTTTCTGCGAATTGCCAATTGTGCCTTTTGAGATGCTTGAAAATGAATATGATGTAAAAACAAATTTTATTTTTATTGCCTTAAGTTATTCTGAGCTTAATGAGATAAGGAAAAAGAAATATTTAGAAGCTAAAAATAAAGGATTCAAAATAGCTAGTTATGTAAGCTCTCATGCAACAATTCTTAATGAAAACAATATTGGAGAGAATGCATTTATTTTAGAAAATAATACCGTTCAACCGTATTCTGTGATTGGAGATAACGTAACTTTATGGAGCGGAAATCATATTGGCCACCATTCTGTAATCGGCGATCACTCATTCATTTCATCTCATGTTGTAATTTCAGGCGGTGTTAAAATTGGAGATCAATGTTTCTTGGGAGTTAATTCAACGATAAGAGACCACATATCTATTGGCAGTAAAAGTATAATTGGAGCAGGAGCTTTGGTGTTAAAGAATCTTGCATCAAATACTTTGCTAAAGGGAATTGATCAAAAAATCTCAAAAGTAGTTAACTCTTCAATTAAAAAACTATGAAGATTAAAATTTCAAAGCTTGGTCAAATTTATGATCCAAGCTTAAAATCTTCTCATCCCAAGCTTGCAACTCACGCATCAAATCCAGTACCGGTTTTGATCTCAGGAGATACTTATAGAATATTTTTTAACGCAAGAGATTTTGCAAATCGTTCATCAGTTGGAGCAATTGACTTTAATTTGGCTGATCTAGAAGTTTTAACTGTCTACGATAAGCCATTTATTACTTATGGTGAGAAGGAAACATTTTTTTCCGAAGGTATAAGTTTAGGTAATTTTTTTAAGTTTAAGAACAAGAAGTTTTTATCTTTTATGGGATGGAAAACATATGACGATAAAAGCTGGAAAGGTGAGATAGGGATTTTAACCCTTAAAAATGATTTTTCAGTTGATAAAATTTACGATGAACCAATCATAAAAATTGATAAAAAATTTGATCCAATAAGCATGTCTTATCCATGGATGATGGAAGTAAGTCACGAGCACCTTTTTGCTTGGTATGGTTCTACAATTGGATATGATAAAAAAAATCATGAAATGATTCATAAAATCCATGGAGCATACTCAGAAAATGTAATGACATGGAAAAAGCTGGGGAAAGTAACTATTGACAGTCACGAATTATATCAAATGTATTCCCGGCCATGTGTTGTAATGGACGAATCGGGTAAATATGAATTATGGTTTTCTGCAAAGTCTGGTCCCACGAACTCATATAGGATTGAGTATGCAAAAAGCTCAGATGCAAAAAACTGGAAACTCTCGAAAACTCCAATAGATTTAACTGTTTCTGAAAAAGGCTGGGATTCCGAAATGATAGAATATCCCTATGTTTTTTGGCATAAAGAAAAAAAATACCTGCTATATAATGGTAATGACTATGGCAAAACAGGTTTTGGAATCGCTGAAATAATTCATGAATAATAGCAATTTCATATCCAATATTTCATTAAATCAATTTTTCAAATTTGGTCTATTAGGATTAACTATCAATATCATTGGCTACTTATTTTTTTTAGTTTTGACAATTTTCTTAAAATTATCTCCATACCTTGTAATAAGTTTTTTATATCCTTTGTCAATTTTAATTTCTTATAAATTGAATAAGGACCTCACATTTAAACAAGATAATAGCAATTTTAATATTTATCAGATTGCCAAATTTATAATAATTTATCTGAGTGTATATTTTTTGAATCTTGTTTTTTTATATATTGGTATAAATACTTTTAATTTTTCACCATCTTTTACTCAGGCCCTCGCAGTAATTGTATTAGGTATATATCTTTTTTTGATGCAAAAAAAATACGTTTATGTATAGTTTTTGAGAGGGTTTATCTAAATGAATAATAAAACAACAGGAGGTTTTCCTGCAGATGCATTTGAGAAACTGGCTAGCCAAGAAGATAATTATTGGTGGTTTCGATCAAGAAATAAAATAATTTCTTGGACGGTTGCAAAGTTTTTATCTAATCCTCAAAATTTTCTTGAGATAGGTTGTGGAACTGGCTATGTAATGAAAGCCATTAGAAAGATTTTTCCTGAATCAAAATTATATGGAGACGAATATTTTGAAGATGGCCTGAAATTTGCAAAAAAAAGGATTCCAAGTGCAGAATTCAGGCACATTGATGCAACAAAGATGGAAGATCAGAATCGTTTTGAAGCAATAGGAGCTTTTGATGTAATTGAGCATATCAATAATGATGTTATTGCTATAAGGAACTGTTATAAAGCATTAAAAAAAGATGGATTTCTATTTATTACTGTTCCACAGCATGCATGGCTTTGGTCAAGTGTTGATGAGGAAGCATGTCATGCAAGAAGATATTCAAAAATAGAATTAAAAAATAAGCTAGAAAAATCTGGATTTAGAGTTTTGTTTTCAACATCATTTACCACAATACTTTTACCAGCAATGATTATTTCAAGAATGAGTTTTTTTAATAAAAAATTAAGCAAAAATGAATTTGATATCCCTCGATGGATCAATTTATGTTTTGAGATAATTATGAATCTTGAAATATTTTTACTTAAACTTGGTATTCGTTATCCTTTTGGCGGATCACTTTTAATGGTGGCTCACAAATCATGATCGGATTTAACAAGCCATTTTTATCGGGAAATGAATTGAAATATATTCAAGAAGCTTCAAATAATCGCCAATTAGCAGGTGATGGAGTATTTACTATTAAATGCAATAACTGGCTTGAAAAAGAACTTTCATGCTCAAAAGCTTTATTAACTCATTCTTGTACAGCAGCATTAGAAATGGCTGCAATTCTTGCCGATATAAATGAAGGAGATGAAGTTATTATGCCATCCTTTACTTTTGTGTCTTCAGCAAATGCCTTTGTTTTAAGAGGAGCTACGCCTGTGTTCGTTGATGTTCGTGATGATACTTTAAACATAAATGAGGAACTTATCGAAGCAGCAATTACAAAAAATACAAAAGCAATTGTTCCAGTTCATTATGCAGGTGTGCCTTGTGAGATGGATGTAATTATGGAAATAGCAAAGGCTTATAATCTGTTAGTCATAGAAGATGCTGCTCAGGGAATTTTCTCTTCTTATAAAGGAAAGCCTCTTGGTTCAATAGGAGACTTAGGATGCCTCAGTTTTCATGAGACTAAAAATATAATTTGCGGGGAAGGAGGAGCCTTGCTAATCAATAATGATCTTTTTTTAGAGAGAGCGGAAATAATTCGTGAAAAGGGAACAAATAGAACTTCTTTTTTAAAAGGAGAAGTATCAAAGTATTCATGGGTTGATATAGGTTCTTCTTTTCTCCCGGGCGAAGTTACTGCTGCATTTTTGTGGGCTCAACTTCAAGAGGGAGAAAATATAACAAAGAAAAGAAAAATGATTTGGGATTTTTATCATCAAGAACTTCAAGAGCTTGAGGATATTGGTAAAATTAAAAGACCATATATTCCTGAGAACATATTTCACAATGGACATATTTATTATTTACTCTTAGCCACAAGTGATGCAAGAGATGATTTTATTGAATCTATGCGTTCAAGAGAGGTGCAATGTGTTTTTCATTATATTCCTTTACACAGTTCAAAAATAGGAAAAAAAGTTGGTCGAGTATCTCAACAAATGGATGTTACAGATGATATTGCAAATAGGTTAGTTAGATTGCCAATATGGCTTGGAATTGATATGTTAAATGTTACAGATTGTGTAAAAGATACTCTTATCCAATATTAAAAAATCCATATTTGACACTTATTTGATTTAGTAAGCTTTTGATTAAAGAAAAAAATAACTGCGGGAAAATAATGATTGATATTGACAGTTATTCATTATCTGTTGATGAGATATCTTTGCTTAAAAATCCTTTTATTGCAGGAGTGATTCTTTTTTCAAGAAATATTAAATCCATAGCTCAAACTCAAGCTCTTTCTAGAGAAATTAAATCTGTTAATCCAAAACTTTTGATAGCAGTTGATCAGGAAGGTGGCAGAGTTCAACGTTTAGAAAAAGGCTATTCTAAAATTCCCTGCATGCAACAAATTGCTAAATATTGTTCAAAAGATAATTTTTATAATCTAGATTTTGCAAGAGATTTAGGTTGGCTTTTAGCATCGGAAGTTCTCTCCTCTGGAATTGACTTTAGCTTTGCTCCTGTTCTTGATCTTGATGAAAGTAGAAGCTCGATAATAAGCGACAGATCATTTGGAGACAATCCTTATCAAGTTATTAAAGTAGCTGAAAGTTTCATTGATGGGATGAATGAAGCAGGTATACATGCTATCGGAAAGCATTTTCCTGGTCATGGAGGAACTTCTGAAGATAGTCATCATGTCAGTGTTATTGATAGAAGAACTTTTGATGAAATTCAAGATCATGACTTAATTCCATTTGAAGCTTTAAAAAATAAACTCAGCGGCATTATGACAGCTCATGTTTTATTTCCAAAAATAGACAATAATATTGTTACTTTCTCAAAATTTTGGTTATCAAATGTTCTCAGGAAAAAAATAAACTTTCATGGGACTATTTTTAGTGATGATTTATCGATGAAAGGAGCGTCTGATGAAGATACAATATTGTCAAAGGCTGAGAAAGCATTTGCAGCTGGCTGCAATATTTTGTTAATTTGTAATGATAGATCGTCAACTTTAGAATTATTGGATTATATGGACATGAAATTCATTGAGTCAGAAAATAGCATAGAATCACTCAGGCCTTCAAAAATAGTATCTTGGGATTCATTAAATAATAGTTTGAGAAGAAAAAATATTCATAATGTTTTAGATAATTTTTTTAAAACAACTTAATGAATTTATTACCTGATCTTAGCGATAAGTATTCTGATCAAATTCAAATTGGCAAAGTGCTATTGAAGTCCTTTGGAGGCAGGCACTCAATTTTAGGAGAAATTTATACGGTTTCTTGCTCAGATGACAACTCTATTGTCAAAGATGTTCTTTCTCGAGAAGGAAAAAATAAGGTCTTGGTTATTGATGCCTCTGGAGTAACTCATGCTTCCATGATTGGGGATCAAATTGCAGAATCTGCGGTAAAAAACAATTGGGCAGGGATTGTTGTTAATGGTTGTGTAAGAGATGTTGAGGAGTTAGAGAATCTCCCTATAGGTATTTTTGCCAAAGGGACGGTAGCGAACAAAACAAATAAAAAAAATCATGGTTTTGAAGATGTCTTAATTGCATTTGGAGGCGTTGTAATGGCTTCAGGAAAATGGATTTATATTGATCGAAATGGCTGGCTTATCGCCGATAAAAAGTTAAAACTTTAGATCTTTAATCCTTTCTTGTTTTTCTAACCAAATTTCATCAACGAATGCTTGGAAACTTCTTTTGTAATCATCATCTTCTTCGAAAGACCTATTTTTAAGATCTTCAGGTAAGGCATAAGTTTTTGCAAATACTTTTGCTTTATTTAAGTCGCCGCAAAGAAAGTCCCATGTCGATCTTTTTTCAGATGAATAGACCACTGTAAAATCAATTAAAGTATTTACTTGAGGCATTCCAGATAATGCAATAGCAAGAGCTCCTATTTTTGGCTTTAGCAAATTTGAGTAAGGAGAATCCTGTGCAGCATGCTTTTTAGGGGTAAATCTAGTTCCCTCTGCAAAGCTAAATGCTGTAGCGGGATTTCGAGAGAATCTTTTTGCGGCCTTTTTAGCAGTCTCATAATCAACTTTTTTTAATTCTGGATTAGCTTCAATTTGAGCCTTAGAATGTCTTTTTAAAAATGGCATATCAACTGTTTTGTGTACCAAATAAATTATTGGTATCCATTGCAATTCCTTCTTCATAAAGAACTTTAGTAGAGGGATTTTCTTATGACCTGCAGCCAATAAAATAAATATATCAGCCCAAGACTGGTGGTTGCTCATAGCGATGTACCAAGTGCTAGTATTTACATTTTTAGGAATTTGGAAATCCCATTCAAGTTTATGCAATATATTTAAAGCTGTTGTGATGTTTGCGACAGCCGCATTACTCATCTTATTAGAAATTGAGCCTAAAAAAATCTTCAAATTTTTATTACGAATAACTCTAGGAATGTTCGTAATTGATAGGGGTATTAACCAAAAACTGAGGATAATTAAAATTGCAAAAAAGGTGAGAATACCTACAAAAAATCTCTTAACTTCATTCATTTGCCTTAATTTTAACCCAAAAATTTTCGATCTCTTCCGCCGAAAGATTTTCCATTTCCTTATTTTCTTTAGAAATCTCACCTTCCATGAATTTAAACCGCTTTACAAATTTATGATTTGCTTGATTGATTGCTTCGCTTGCATCCACATCAAGGTGTCTACTTAAATTGACTATAGAAAACAGTAAATCTCCTAATTCTTCTTGGATATTTTGTTTCCTGTTTTGTTTAATCTCACATTTGAGCTCTTTTAATTCTTCTTCAACTTTTTTGACAACATCAATGCTTTCTTTCCAATCAAAACCTTTTTTTGCTGCTTTTTTTTGAATTTTGTTTGCTTTTAAGATTGGAGGAAGTGATTTAGGTATATCATCGAAGATATTATGAAAATCTTTATCGATTTTTTCTTGTGCTTTAATTTCATCCCATGCTCGAGTTTGTTCTTCAGCTGAAAGAGGCTTTGAGGCTTCATCAAAGACATGTGGGTGCCTTCTTATCAATTTTTCATTTAATGAATCGACTATCTCATAAAAGTTAAACAAGTTTAATTCATTGGCTATCTCTGCATGAAATATAACTTGAAGCAGAACATCGCCAAGTTCCTCTTTGAGATTTTCATAATCATTTCTGGTGATTGCATCTGTGACCTCATAAGCTTCTTCAATAACACATGGAGAGAGTGACTCAAAGGTTTGTTCTATATCCCATGGACATCCATTATCCTTGTCTCGAAGCATCCGCATTGTCCCGAGTAAGGTTTTGA
>MDTC01076963.1_pt1 | contig 14598 bp, 12 predicted proteins | sample 811181 | NCBI WGS metagenome assembly MDTC01 (sample SAMN05326644, study PRJNA326480) | marine metagenome | isolation source: seawater | place: Pacific Ocean: North | collected 2011 | reverse complement strand
GGACCCAGAAATCCGAGGACTTCCCCCTTATCCACGGAAAAGGAGAGATCATCTACTGCTGTCTTGTTGCCAAACTGTTTCGTTAGGTTTTTGACTTCGATCATGGTTTGTGACCGGTAGGTCGGGGTTTTGGAGCGTGTTGTCCGGTGTGTCAGCGAAGTAATCCGCCTTGCGCGTGCAAAACTTATTCAAGCGGTGACGATTTCAAGGGTAAAGTGGCTCTTTCGAATTGATGATGTGAGATAACCGGGAAAAACTAGGGAGTGATTCAGTCCCTGCGGCTCGTCCACTTTCGCTGTTTTGAGGCGTTGACCTTGAATATCCCACACAAAACCGCGGTTTTTGTTGGAGAAAACGCGCAGGGCAAGACAAGCCTCCTTGAGGCGATCTGCGTCCTGGTAAGGCTGCAATCGCCGCGGACCCATCGAATTGGACAGCTTCAGCGTTTTGAGAGCGAGGGCTTTGGGGTCGCGGGGGAGTGCTGGGAACAAAGTCGCCGTGTTCAGCGGAGGGGCGGGGAGTTGGCTCTTCAGGTAGAGGGAAAGCCAGTGGAATCACAGGGTGATTATTTGTTGTCCGGGGGGCTGGTGGTCTGGATGGGCAACGAAGATCTTGAGCTCGTCAGGGGGCCGGGAGAGGTCAGGAGGAGGTTCCTTGATTTTGCGGCGAGTCAGATAGCCCCGGATTACCGAAGACATCTGGTTCGTTACAAGCGCGCGCTCAAAAGTCGAAATATACTTTTGAAGGATCGGCAGCCGGATGAAGAGCAGGTGTTGGCTTATACTAAGCTACTAGTCGAACACGGCGGGGAGATCCAGAGGCTGCGGCACGAGCTTGTGAGAGATCTGGCGTTGCCAGTAGCGCAAGCGCAGGAGGGAGTAAGTGGTGCTGGGGATCAGTGTGGGCTTTCGTATGAGGGTTCAGGATACGGGCGGCTGGAAGAAGCGTTCGAAGAAGTTGCGGCGAAGGAGCGTATGCAGAGAAGGACTCTCATTGGTCCTCAAAGGGATGATTTCATTCTGACTCTTGATGGTAGGAGTGCTGCGGATTTTGGGAGTGAGGGGCAGCAAAGAACAATGGCACTTGCGCTCAAGCTGGGGCAGGGCCGTTTGTTAGAGCACAAGCGAAACTCTGCGCCTGTTTATCTTATCGACGATGTCTTTGGGGAGTTAGATACATCGAGGCGGAACGCCTTGATGAACTACCTTCCCGAGACCTCCCAGAAGTTAATTACGACAACCAGCCTATCTTGGATGGACGGTGAGGCGCCGGCTCTTTTCAGGGTTGCAGAGCGAGCAGTCATTGCCGAATAGATAGAAATAGGTAGACTCCGGGCACAATGAACGGAAACCAATCAAGCCTTCGGGCGATTCTCCGAAGCTGGATCGAGGGTGTAAATGAGGGGAGATTGGGAGAGGTCGGGGCTCTCTATGCCGAAAGCGCAGTCCTGATCCCAACGTTCTCACCAAGCATCTACAATTCTGAGAGCGAGATTGCAGGATACTTTCATCGAATCACCGACCAGAGGAGTGTGAGCGTTACGGTGCGAGAGGAAACAGTGGTCGAGCAGCTGGGCCAGGATGGATCGCATATTATAGGCGGAATTTACGATTGGCAGATCATCAAGGAAGGGGAGGAAAGTGTGTTTGGAGCGCGCTTTACCTTCGTGATTGCTCCGGGACAGAGCAGGCCCATTTTGCACCATCACTCCTCTCTGCTGCCAGAAGTTGCCTAGTGAGATGGGGTGATCTGTCGAATCCGCATTTCTCGATCCCTATGCCCAAGGTGGGGCTTGAATAATGGAGGCCCTTAGCGGTCAATGGAAGAGTGAACGAGCAAGCAGGGGTCGCCGACAAGGCATATGTAATTGTGGGAGGGAGCAGCGGGCTTGGTTTCTCAGCGGCCCGCGCTCTGGTTAGCCATGGTGCCCGAGTGGCTGTCTGCGGTCGTTCTGAAGAACGCCTGTGCGAGGCGCTGGAAGAGCTGGGTGAAAATGCGGTGGGGCAAAGGATTGATGCCGCCGCTCCAGGTGCAGTAGATCAGTTTCTGGAGTTTGCATGCGGGGAGATCGGAAATCTGGAGGGATTGTATCACGTTGCAGGAGGAAGTGGGCGATCGGTTGGTGATGGTCCCCTTCATGAATTGAGTGACGAGGGATGGGACTACACTATCCGGCAGAATTTGACGTCCCTGATGATGTCCAATCGTGCTGCCGTGAGGTGCTTCAGGCGTCAGGCAAGCGGTGGCGTCATTCTTAATATGGGAAGCGTCCTGGGATTTCATCCTTCACCGGAATATTTTTCATCCCACGCCTACGCGGCGTCAAAGGCGGGAGTTGAGGGGTTTTCCAAATCGCTGGCATCCTATTATGCTAAAGAGGGTGTCCGGGTGAACGTGATTACTCCCGCGCTCGTAGATACCCCGATGTCGGAGCGCGCGCGCGCCAACGAAGAAATCATGGAGTATGTAAGTAGGAAGCAGCCGCTGGATGGAGGGAGGGTCGGTATTCCAAGTGACCTGGATGGTGCAGCTCTTCTTCTCCTTGGCGAAGGAGGTCGCTTTATAACCGGACAGGTCCTCGGGGTTGATGGAGGATGGAGTGTGTCAGGAACCTAGCAAGGAGGTGATGGAAGGAATTGGAATCGGTATCGATCTCGGGGGGACACGCATCAAGGGCGCAGCTTTCGAGATGACCAGTGGCCAGTTGCTTCACGAGGAGACGGTCCCGACCCGGGACGGAGAATCGGTGGGAGGTCTGCCGGCCTTTGTGGATGAAGTTCGGGGGCTTGTGAATCTTTTCGAAACGCGTGCATCGAGGACTAGTGCGGTGATCGGGCTGTCCGCTCCAGGCCTGGTAAACGGGGCGGCAAGCAGGATCGTCGCGATGCCCGGGCGTATGGAGGGGTTGGAAGGGCTTGATTGGCCGGAAGCGATTGGTCGACCGGTGGCAGTCCTGAATGATGCTCACGCTGCGCTCATGGGTGAAATATGGCAGGGAGCGGCTGCTGGAGTGCAGGATGTCATTCTTCTTACCCTTGGAACCGGGGTTGGAGGTGCTATTGTGACAGGTGGAAGATTGTTGCGGGGGCACTTCGGTAAAGCTGGGCACCTCGGGCACTCCTCTCTCGACTTCCTTGGGAGTCCGGATCTCTGCGGAATGCCAGGGACTCTGGAGGATTTCATTGGAAATCATAATGTTGGTGACCGTACTGGTGGCCGTTACAAATCTACTGCGGAGCTCGTTAGGGCTGTCGGCGCAGGTGAGGAGGCGGCGAAGGAAGCGTGGGATCGCTCCCTCCGGGCATTGGGAGTATCCGTTGCTTCCTTCGTCAATATCCTCGACCCAGAGCTTGTTCTGATTGGAGGCGGGATCTCGGAGGCATGGGAGCAGATCGAGGGTCCACTCAACCAATGGATGGACGAATTTGAGTGGCGTCCGGGTGGAGGACGAGTAGAAATTCGACGTGCCAAGCTGGGGCCTATGGCGGGAGCCTACGGAGCAGCTTATTTTGCAAAGCAACGAAGCGACAACGAATGAAGGCGAGTGAAGATTACCTGACCCAGTGCGGAGAGATCCTGACATCTGTTTCGGAGCAGGGGGGGCTGGTTGACCAGATTGCTGACAAATTTGCGGAGACCATCCTCTGCGGCCGAATGGTCCACTTATTTGGGTCTGGGCACAGCAGGATCATGGTTGAGGAGATGTGGCCTCGCTACGGGTCCTTTCCAGGCTGGAATCCTATCGTAGAACTATCACTGACCTTTCATAATCTGGCTACTGGAGCAAACGGACAGCGGCAGGCGATGTTCCTTGAGAATGTTCCGGGCTTCGCGGGTAGGATCTTGCGCAACTTTGACATCCGGAGTGAGGACTCCGCTCTCATCATTTCCTCCAGTGGAACCAGTGTCGTTCCCGTTGAAATGGCAGAGGGGCTGCAGGCAAAAGGAGTTACAGTTGTAGGAATGGTGAGCCAGAAGCATTCGGATGCGAGTGAGGCGAAGCGTGATGACGGCAAGAAGCTTGGTGATTTTTCAGATCTCCTCCTTGATACCGGTGCGCCGGTGGGAGATGCCGCAGTGGAGATCAGTGGGTTGGCCGAGAAAGTAGCGCCGCTTTCCACGGTAGGAGGCGTGATTCTGGTCAACACGATTAAGGCTGAGGTGGCGCAGAGATTAGTGGAGGGCGGGGCGCCGCCCAGCGTCCTGGCGGCTGCATGCACGACTGGCGCGGCCCGCTCGACAGAGCTCTTCGAGGCTGCCTATGATGAGCACTCGCGTCGGATGGCAAAGTTATACGAGAACCTAGGAACATAATCATGAAGGATCGACCACTGCGAACCTCAGTTGTAGGCAGTTATCCCTTCCCCGCGTGGCTGGAGTCCTGCTCGGGGCGCTTAGACGAATTTGGCGCGGCGGATATCGGTGAAATGCAGGACGATGCCACGGCCATTGCGATCGGTGATCAGTTGCGCGCGGGGCTCGATGTGATCACCGATGGAGAGCAAACGCGCTTTGACTTTAACCTGAGCTTCTACGGACACTTGGAGGGAATCGCAATGGAAGCAGAGTCCCCGCGTAAGTGGGGTCCGCCGGCGCATGACCAGCGTGGAAAGCATGAGGTGCACGGGCTGCTGGATGCCCCGGGAGGTCTTGGCACTGTTGCGGAGTTCAACCGTCTTAAGAGGCTGGCTCCTCCAGGGCATCCTCTCAAGATGAGTGTCCCGGGGCCATTTACAATGAGTGGACGGCTGCTGCCCGGGGAAGTCTATCCGGACCGTTGGGCGCTTACCGAGGCTCTTCTTCCATTGATCCAGAAGGAGCTTGAATGCCTCGTTGACGCAGGTTGCGAGGAGATCTGCGTCGATGAGCCCTCGATGAGCTGTTACGGCTACAGGGAGGATACTTCCAGATTCGTAGATATTTTTAACAGAACGGTGGAGGGAGTCGTTGGCAAGACGAGAATTTGCACGCATTTATGCTTCGGAAACTTCAAGGGGCATCCGGTAGGCTATCGCCGTTACGATCCACTGTTTCCCGACTTTCTCGACCTCCATGTGGACGAGTTACATCTTGAGATGGCCAACAGAGAATATGCTGAATTAGAGATGATTGGCGAGGTCGCCAAAAGGATGGATGTCGCGGTTGGAGTGATCGATGTGAAAAGCTACCTCGTTGAAACTCCTGCCATGATTGAAGAGAAAGTGAAAGCCTGTCTCGAGTTCGCTCCTCCAGAACGACTGGTGTTCGCTCCCGACTGCGGGCTGAGCCAGACTGCTCGCTGGGCGGCTCAGCAGAAGCTCTGCAATATGGTTGAAGGAGTCTCGGCGGTAAGGAAAAGGCTGTAGGGAGATGATCGAGCCGTTGCAGAAAGGAGATCTTCTCATCGATGACATGGTGGGTGTGGAAGGGGGTGAGAATTGCTTTCATGTCTGGTGGTTAGGGCAAAGCGGTTTTCTTCTGAAGTGGGACGGCCACTTTCTGCTGTTTGATCCATATCTTTCGAATTCGCTCACGCGCAAGTATGAAGGCACGGACAAGCCGCATGTGCGAATGTCAGAGCTGGTTGTCGACCCGTCCCGGTTGACGTTCGTGAAAACGGTCACCTCCAGTCATAACCATACGGACCACCTCGACCGGGAAACTCTGGTCGCAATTGCGGAGGCTTCAGGGAGTATTTCGTTGGTTCTGCCTGAAGCTAATATTGGATTTGCAAAGGAGCGATTGATTGGGGGCGCGATCGATTATGTGGGAATCAACGAAATGACGGTCACCGGGATAGGGCCTTGGAAAATTGAGGGGATTGCAGCGGCTCACAATGAGGTTGAGCGTGATGGGGAGGGAAGGTGCGTATTTCTGGGCTTCCGGGTCACCTTCGGGGGCTTCCGGGTCTACCACAGTGGAGATACTCTCTGGCATGCCGGACTGGAAGGGCAGTTAAGCGGCGGCTCGCCGGATCTCGCCTTGCTCCCAATCAATGGCAATAAGCCGGAGCGGAGGGTTGCAGGAAATTTGAATGGGAGAGAGGCAGCAGAGCTGGCGCACACAATCGGGGCCAGAGTGGTCGTCCCGTGCCACTACGATATGTTCACCTTTAATACAGAGGAGCCAGATGAATTCATTTCTTTCTGTGAGAGTCTCGGGCAATCTCACAAGGTGATGAAAGGGGGAGAACGCATCACCATCCATCGTGGGAAAGCAGAGTTATGAAGGAGGAAGAGATGCACCCGGTATTCCGGCGACTTGGTGAATGCGGTCTTGTCGCCGTGGTCATGATCGATTCTTCAGCCCACGCGGTGCCCCTCGCGAGGGCCCTGCTCGCTGGAGGAGTCTCGGCTATGGAGCTAACCTTGCGTAGTGAGACTGCCCTGGAGAGCCTGCGGAGGATTGTTGCAGAGGTGCCGGGAATGATGGTAGGCGCTGGCACCATTCTCTCAAAAGAGCAGGTTGGCGAGGTGCTTGCGGCGGGAGCGGATTTCGGCGTTGCGCCCGGAACCAACAAAAAAGTCCTGCAGGCAGCGAGGGATCAAGGGCTTCCGTTTGCGCCGGGTGTTGCCACGCCAAGCGATATCGAGTCGGCATTAGATTTTGATTGCAGGGTTTTAAAGTTTTTTCCAGCTGAGGCGATGGGAGGGTTACAATATCTAGGGAATGTAGCATCACCCTATCGTCACCTCGGATTACGTTATATCCCACTTGGGGGAGTGGACCCGGGGAATCTCGCCTCCTACACTTCTTCCCCGGACGTGCTCGCAGTGGGAGGCTCCTGGCTAGCGCCCCGTAATTTAGTGGAAAAAGAGGACTGGGCAGGCATTGAGCAACTCGCTCGTCATGCAGCAGGGCTGGTTGAGGGAGCGACGGAATAACTGGACCTTTACGCTCTATCTTGTGTTCGCCTTGGTGACTGGAAGAGCTATGATGGACCGGTAATTAATTTTCTTCCAATGATGTGTCTTATCAAGCCTCCCTCGCGGCAGTCAATTCTGATCCAGATTCGATTTCAGCTGATACTCGCGGCCGGGGTTCTGGCCAGTGGTATGGGAGATGCCTTTGGTCATGGATCCGTCCTTGATCCAGTAAGCCGAGTCTACCGGATTTTTCAGGAAAACCCCGAGAGCCCCGATCGTGAGGTTTCGTCGGCTGCGATTAGGACCGCGGGGACACAGGCCTTCTACGACTGGCATGAGGTGAGCCGGGTAGTTCCCGACTACGAGCCCGATAGTATTGCTCCCTATCGAGCAATCATTCCGGACGGGCAGCTGGCAGGGGCCGGGAGAGAGAAGTATGCCGGACTCAACCTCGAGCGTGGGGATTGGCCCGCTACCCCGGTCAACCCTGGGCTCTATCCAGTGATCTTCGATGCGTGGGTTCCTCACGATCCGAGTTATTTTCTCGCCTATATCACCCGAGAGGAGTGGTCCCCGGATCAGCCCTTGAACTGGGATGACCTCGAAGCTCTGCCCGGGGCGGCGCAAGCGGTTCGGGACGATCAATATTACAGGTTCTCAGTCGATTTGCCGCAGCGAACAGGGCATCACGTCCTGTATGTGATCTGGCAACGCATCGATCCAGCCGGGGAGGCCTTCTTCTCAACTAGCGATATCGATTTTGGTGATGGAACCGGAAACGGAAATGCAGGGGGAGACCCTGCTAACAGGCCCGTGATTCCAGACGACATCAGGGCCGAGGTAGATTTTACGGTTCAGAGCGACTGGGGCTCCGGCTTTACCGGGGAGGCGAAGATTACTAATTTAACCGACCGTCCAATCAACTCCTGGAAATTTGAATTCGAGTTAGAGGAGGAGATCTCATCTTTCTGGAATGCAGAACTTATTCACCGGCACGGCAATCATTATACGGTGCGGAGTGTGGAATGGAACCAGTCAATTCCGGCCGGCGAGTCGGTGGTTTTCGGGTTTTCAGCTTCGCCGGGGGGACGTGCGCAGCTTTCTCCTTCGCATCTGTTACTGAACGGAATTTCACTGCATGTGCATTCCCATCAAGCAGGGGGTTCTCTCTGGCTGGAGGTGATGGCAAAACGATCGCCAGTCGGAGGTGTGGATCATCTTAACCTGCGATTTCCAGCTGCCACGGGGCGAATCTACACCATAGAGCGGTCATTCGATCTGGTGCACTGGGAGGATCACGAGTCCGGAATTCCGGGGGAGGGTGGAATATTAGAGCGGAATTACTCGGGGGGAGTTGCTGAGGCATGTTTCTTTAGGGTTCGCGAAGATCACCCCTGACACCTTTTGGGCTACTCTGATTCTTTCTTAAGAATCGGCGAAATTTGGTTTGGCACGCGGCAACTTCGTAGAAATGGTTGCCGAGGTTCTCGGAATGGCTTTCCAAATAATACTCCTCAGACTGCAGTTGGTTGCAGTGGGATTACTCTTCTTCAGTGTGCTGAAGGTGGAGGGAGAAGACAGGGCAGGCCCCGAATGGTGGTCGTTGCAGCCGCTCAAGGAGGTAAAGCCTCCAAGTAATGGACAGAGGCATGTGATTGATTCCTTTGTGGTTAGTCATCTGAAGGAGCGCGGACTCGAGCTTTCGCCGATGGCCTCGCCCCGCAGTCAAATCCGACGGCTCTATTTTGATCTGGTTGGAATGCCGCCGACGGTGGAGGAGGTGCGGGCGTTCGAGGCGGATCCGAGTAACAGGGCATACCTCGGAGTTGTGAACGATCTTCTGGCCTCGCCAGCTTATGGCGAGCGGTGGGCACGGCATTGGTTGGATCTGGCGCGCTTTGGTGAGAGCGATGGATTTGAGCGTAACAATCCACGCAACAACCTTTGGCCCTATCGGGATTGGGTGATCAAGGCGTTTAACGATGACATGCCTTACGATGAGTTTGCCCGGATGCAGATTGCGGGTGATCATTTGAGGCCGGGGTTTGAGGGGATGTCGGCTGTGGCGTTTTTGACTGCGGGTCTGCACAATACGGTTATCGGGAGCAGTGAATTCATGAGAAAGACGGCCCGTCAGGATGAGCTCGAGGATATTACCGGGACAGTGGGGCAGACCTTTCTGGGGCTCACGGTGAATTGTGCCCGGTGCCACGATCATAAGTATGACCCAGTTTCCCAGAGGGAATATTATCAACTGGCCTCTACTTTGCGGGGTGTCTACCGCCGGGAGCAGGAGGTGGAAGACTCTACTGCAGTCGCCCGAAAGGCTGCCGCGGGCAAGCGGCTCGAAGAGATCTCAAAGCGGGTGGGGGAGATCGAGAGGATGGGCCGGGAGCAGGCCCTTGCGAGACGAAACCAATCGAAGACTAAGAAGAACGCGCCGCTCTTGCTCCAGCCGCTGGCGCGATGGGAGTTTGAGAAAGGCCTGAAGGATAGTCTGGGTGGTCTGCATGGAACAGCGATGGGAAGTGCGCGGGTGGAGAATGGGGAGCTGGTGCTGGATGGATCTAGTGGCTTTGTAAAGACCCTGCCGCTGACAGGAGATGTCACGGAAAAGACCCTAGAGTCCTGGGTTAGGCTCGATAGTCTGGATCAGAAGGGTGGAGGAGTGATTGGGTTACAGACCGCTGATGGATCGACCTTTGACTCGATCGTTTTCGGTGAACGAACGGACAGGGCCTGGATGGCGGGAAGTAATCGTTTTGAGCGTTCTGAGGTGCATGGCGGTGCGCCCGAAGAGGAAGCTCATAAGAACGCCGTGCATCTGGCGATTGTGTATAAGGCTGATGGTACTATTATTCGCTACCGTAATGGCGTTCTCTACGACCGGTCTTACAAGTCGAAGATTCAGCACTACGCCAAGGGTAAGGCGCATCTCGTGTTTGGTCTTCGGCACGGCACGAGTCCGGGTGCGGGAACGTTACTTCGAGGTAAGATCCTGCGAGCTCAGTTCTATGACCGTGCACTGACACCGGATGCGGTTGCGGCCTCGGCAGGGGTCGAGAGCAACTTTGTTCCAGAAGCGGAGCTCCTGGCATCATTGGAACTTACGAAGAGGCAGGAGTGGGAGGGTCTCCGGGCTGAGGCTGCACGGATCCGCGAGGAAATGAAGAGTATCAGGGGGAATAAGCGTAAGGTTTATACGGTGAGGGCCGATACACATCCGGGGCCGGCGCGCCTATTGGAGCGAGGGCATGCCTTGAAGCGGAAGGAAGAGGTGCCGCCCGGTGGAGTTGCAGCGGTAAGAGGGCCATCGGCGCAGTTTGGTATGGCGGCAAATGCGCCGGATGCTGCCAGGCGAAGAAAGCTGGCGGAATGGATTACTGCTGAAGACAACCCACTCTTCACCCGTGTGATGGCAAACCGACTCTGGCATCTTCATTTCGGGCGGGGCCTGGTTAAAACGCCCAACGATTTAGGATTCAACGGAGGGAAGCCGAGTCATCCGCTTCTTCTGGATTGGCTGGCAAGGGAGTTGCGCGAAAACGGGTATCGCCTGAAACATATGCACCGTTTGATGGTCACCTCGAATGCTTACCGACAGTCGTCGAGGCCCTCGAAGCGGGGAGGGAAGGTTGATAGCGATAATCGACTCCTGTGGCGAAAGTCGCCGATACGCCTCGATGCCGAGAGTCTGCGGGATTCGATGTTGGCGGTATCCGGATTGCTCAATGAGGAGCGAGGGGGGCCGGGATTCCGGGATGTCACTCTGCACAGCAACAATGGCACCACGTATTATTTTCCATTCGATAAGGAAGGGGACCCAAACCTGAACCGGAGGACGGTCTATCGCTTCAGTCCGCGCGGGCGGCGGAGTACGATTCTTGAGGCTTTCGACTGCCCGGATCCTTCCACCACTGCGCCTCAACGTTCGGTGACGACGACGCCTCTTCAGGCTCTGGCTTTGCTAAATAATGACTTCGCGCTGCGGATGGCAAAGGGTCTGGCCCGGAGGGTGAAAGAAGAGGTGGGAGACGACCTGCAGCGACAGGTGGGCCGCTCCTTCGAGCTTGCCTACGGGCGAGAAGCTGGCGAGAAGGAGCTTCGATTAGGGGAGCAGTTCGCGACCGAGCATGGAATGGCGGCGCTGGGACGGGTGCTGCTCAATAGCAATGAGTTCGTAGTTCTTGATTGAGGTGATGTTAACCATGCAACCACGTCGTGATTTTTTAAGCTGGGGCACCCGGGGGGTGGGTGCAACCGCTTTTGCGAGTCTGCTCGCGAATGAATCTGCGAAAGGGCTTGGTGGAATTTTGCGGCACCATACGCCCAAGGCCAGACAGGTAGTGCATATCTGTCTGGTAGGCGGGATGAGTCATGTCGATTCGTTTGACTTCAAGCCAGAGCTGGTAAGGAGCCATGGAAAAGAGGCAAAGCTCGCGCACAAGCCGGACATCTTTTTTGGCAAGATCGGATCCTTGCGGAAAAATGACTGGGAATTTAGGCCCCGCGGGAAGAGCGGTCTGCAGGTGTCGGAGCTGTTTCCCCACATTGCGAAGCAGGCTGACAAGCTGACGGTAATCCGATCGATGGTTTCGCAGTCGGCTAACCACACTCCGGCACTCTTTTTCGAGAACAGTGGCTTTGAGTTCAACGGCTTCCCGAGTATGGGAAGCTGGGTGTCATATGGTCTGGGTAATGACACGGAGTCGTTGCCTTCCTACATTGTGTTGCCGGATGGCCGGGGAGACCCGAATGGAGGAGCCTCCAATTGGACCAATGGGTTTTTGTCGGCGCAATATCAGGGAGTGCGTTTTGGGGCAGGCGATCGACCGGTGCGGGATCTTTTTCCGTCGGAGGTTATTTCAAGTAAGCAGGAGCTCGCGACCCGGCACTTTCTTGGACAGCTGAACAGCCAGCACCGGGTGCGAACCGGCCTCGATGATTTACTGGCGGCGCGGATTCGCAGTTACGAGCTCGCTGCGCGCATGCAGCTATCTATTCCGGAAGTCACCAACACTGGCGGGGAGTCGGAGGCTACCAAGGAAATGTATGGCATTGGAGCGGACCAAACTGATGACTGTGGTCGGCGCTGTTTGATGGCCCGCCGGTTACTGGAACGGGGAGTGCGCTTCGTCCAGGTGTTTTCCGGGGGGCCCATAGGTGGAAGCCCGCGATCCAGCTGGGACGCCCACGGAGACGTGATTAAAAATCATGGGGCAGAGGCTGGACGGATCGATCAGCCCGTTGCTGCGCTCCTGGAGGATCTCTCCCGTCGCGGTATGCTGGAAGAGACGCTGGTCCTGTTTACCACGGAATTCGGGCGTACCCCCTTCAGCGAGTCGGAAAAGGGAAAGGTTGGCGCTGGACGGGATCACAATAAGAGCGGTTTCTCGGTTTGGATGGCCGGGGCGGGGTTGCAGCCAGGAATCGCCTTTGGTGCAACTGACGAGATAGGTTGGAAGGCGGAGGAGAACCCAATTACCTGGCATGATTTTCATGCAACGGTGCTGCATCTGCTCGGGCTCGACCACGAACGTTTGACCTTCTACCACAACGGCATTGAGCGCCGTTTGACGAACGTGCACGGTAAGGTTGTGAGGGAGATTCTGGCCTGAGCAGGAAGAAAAGCGCTGGGTTGAATAGCGCAAGCTTTTGGGAGGTCATCATCGGGTGTGCCGGTTTGGTGCTGTGAAAGAAGGAGTTCCCGAGAGGCTTAGTCATTCCAACTAGAAGTCTTCTCGCTGATTTGCCTTGCCATCGTGCGTCCTTACACGCAACTTCCCGCCTCCTCGGAGTAATTGGCTCGGTAGCTCAGTTGGTAGAGCAGGGGATTGAAAATCCCTGTGTCGGCGGTTCGATTCCGTCCCGAGCCACCTCCTTACTGTCAGTGAGTTACGAGAATTAGAGGTAGCGCCAAAATAGGCTAGGGTGCCCCTAAGGTGCCCAAAAGATTCCCGGCGCATCCTCCGGGAGCCATGGGCGCGAAAAACGCAAACCGCCCAAGGTGCGCACTTCGGAGGGGGCATCCATCTTGGGGTCGAAGGTCTCCAGCTGGCTCGGTCCACCCTGCTGAAACGGGAAGATCACGCACTTGTCCTTGAGAGGATTGTCCTGTGCTCTGGTGGCAGCAGCACGGCTGGCAAGAAGGGAGGGAAGGGAGAGACCGGCCAGACCGAGGCTGCCGAGGCTGCCTCGGCGCAGAAGCTCGCGTCGTGATGTGCCGGGGCGCTGATCTGCGATTGCTAACATGAAAGACCGTTTCTCCGGAGCCCCCCTTTCACGGGGGATTCCATGGTTGAAGGTACTCCATGGGATTGTGTGTCCACTGGAAAGCCAATAGCGCTCGTCTACTCCGTCATCTTCAGCGTCACCCGTTGGTCAACGGCTACATCCTTGACTGTGCGGGTCGATCCGTCAGGCCAGAGTATATCCACCTGGATGGGCTTGTCGTGTCCGCCGAGGCCGAAGTGGAGGACGAGGTCGTTCTGGTTCCCCTGTCCCGTTCCCGCGGCCACCTGGCGGGTGAGGATTCTGCCGTCCGGCAGGGCCACGCGCGCCTGGGCGCCGATGGCGAACAGGTTGATCTTTTTCCGGTCGCCGAGGAGGTGCACCTTGAGCCAGTGGTGGCCTTTCTCGCCGCCGTTCACGAAGAACCTGCCGGCCGCCATGAGATCGAGATCCCCGTCATTATCGAAGTCGGCCCATGCCGCCTGATAAGTGGGGGGCAAGCCGTCCAGCTTACTCCCGGCGCTTGCATTGACGAACTTGAAGTTGCCATCGTTACGGAAGAGGACCGAGTTATTCTTACGCCCGAAGGAAGCCACCCCGTAGACGGTCGTGAAGAAGAGGTCGAGATCGCCATCGTTATCGTAATCGGCGGCGGAGGGGCTGGCGTAGGATTCCTGGTAGAAGACTCCACCCTGGCCCTTGCTCTCGAATTTGAATTCGCCCTCCCGGCCGTTGTTGCGCAGCCAGAGCGACTCGGGCTGGTTACCGCGACCGTCCTTGTGCGCAAAGTTGCCGGCGAAGAGATCAAAGTTGCCATCGTTGTCAAAGTCCCCCCAGGCCGCGCCGATGGAGTGGCCCCCGCCGAAGCCGGGACCATTTGCGATCACGCCAAAGGCGCCCGTTACATCCGAAAAGGTTCCCTTCCCATTGTTCTGCCAAAGGATGTTCGGCTGAAGTCGGTAGTTGGAGACGTAGATGTCGAGGTCACCGTCACGATCGAAGTCACAGGCGGTCACACCGCGGGCACGGTAGCGGACCTCGCTCCAGGTCAGCTCGAAGGATTTCCCCCCCTGGTTGGTCAGCAGGAAGTCGGCATAGGTGTCATTAGGCCAGGACTCGTAGCCACCGGCATAGAGATCGACAAACCCGTCCCTGTTGAAGTCGCCCCAACAGGCCCCCAGCGAGCTGCCTTTGGGTAATTCGGGCAATTCAAAGGCAACAAACTCCTTGCCGCCCTTGTTGCGGTAAATCTTGCGCCCGCCCCAGGAGTAGAGATCGAGAAAACCGTCATTATCGAAGTCGGCTGCCACGCAGGCTCCGGTGTTGGCGACTTCCACGAATTTTCTGCCCTTCTCGTTGCGGTAAACCTTCCCTCCGACGCAGATATCGGTCCAGCCGTCGTTGTTGAAGTCGAACCAGCAGGCCTCGTTCCCGCCTGCCAGGCCGAATTGCTCGCTCTTGTCCTCGAAGACAGCGGCGTGAACGGGGAGGGCGAGGAGGGCGAGGATTGAGAAACCCGGGC